>VFQR01000187.1_pt1 | contig 128300 bp, 135 predicted proteins | sample 3512321 | NCBI WGS metagenome assembly VFQR01 (sample SAMN10412374, study PRJNA504923) | tailings metagenome | isolation source: Relicate 3 Philex TSF1 revegetated site | place: Philippines: Tuba, Benguet | collected 2017-08-29 | reverse complement strand
TGCTGCGCGACCTCGCCGTGCGCCTGCGCCCGCACCTGCAGGAGTCGTTCACCACCCTGCGCGGCGGCCGGCCCGTCCTGGCCGTGAAGGCGTCCGCCCGATCGGCCGTGCCCGGCATCGTCCACGACTCCTCCGGCTCGGGCGAGACCATCTTCGTCGAGCCGATCGCGCTGGTGGAGGCGAACAACCTCGTGCGCGAGCTCGTGGCCCGCGAGAACGAGGAGGAGGAGCGCATCCTGCGGATGCTCTCCCGGGCGGTGGGGGAGGAGCGGGCCGAGCTGGACGAGATCGTCGGCGCGCTCGCGCGGATCGACCTCTGCATCGCGGGTGCGGCGTTATCTCAGAGGTGGAACGCCTGCCCCGTGGAGCGCGCCGGCGAGGTGGATCTGCGCGCTGCGCGTCACCCGCTGCTCGACCCGCGCACGGCCGTGCCGATCGACCTCCCCCTGGAGGGGGTGCGGGCGCTCGTGGTGTCCGGCCCGAACACCGGCGGCAAGACGGTGGCGCTGAAGACGCTCGGCCTGCTCGCGATGCTCCACCAGTGCGGCCTGCGGGTGCCGGCCGAGAGCGCCCGGCTGCCGGTGTTCGACCGCGTGCTGGCCGACATCGGCGACGACCAGTCCATCGCGGAGAGCCTCTCCACGTTCTCCGCGCACGTCCGCCGGCTCGTCGTGATCATGGGCGCCGCCGGCCCGCGCTCCCTGGTGCTGCTGGACGAGCCCGCCGCCGGCACCGACCCCGACGAGGGCGCCCGCCTCGCCCAGGCGGTGGTGGCGCGGCTGGTGGAGCAGGGCGCGCTCGTGCTGGCCACGACCCACCACGGCGAGATGAAGGCCTGGGCGAGCGACGCCGAGGGCGCCGCGAACGCATCCGTGGGCGTGGACCTGCGCACCCTGCGGCCGCTCTACACGCTCAACCTGGGCGAGCCGGGCGCCTCCCACGCGCTCGGGATCGCCGAGGGGCTGGGCCTGGACCCGGCCGTGGTGGAGGCGGCGCGGCAGGCCGGACCGCCCGAGCGCCGGGCCCTGGAGGCGCTGCTGTCCGAGGCCGGGGCGGCCCGTGCGGCCGCCGACGAGGAGCTGGAGGCGGCGCGGACGGCGCGCGAGCAGGCCGAGGAGGCCGGCCGGGCGGCGCGGTTGCGCGAGGCGGACCTGGCCCGCCAGGTGGAGAGGGTGCGCGAGGGCGCGGCGAAGGAGCGGGAGGCGGCCCGGGAGCGCGCCGAGGCCGAGCTGGCCGGGCTGGGGCGCGAGCTGACGGCCCTGCGCCGGGCGATCTCGGACGCGCGCCGGTCCGAGGCGTCGCGGGCCGCCGAGGCCGCCGCGCCGGCGTCGGAGGCCGCCCGCGAGCGCGACCGGGGGCTCGATCGTGCCTCGCGCGCGGCCGCCCGCGCGCGCGAGGGCCTGGCCCGGGCCGCGGAGCCGGATCCCGCCGAGGTCGTGGAGCAGAGACCCGTCGTGGTGGGCGACCACGTGCACGACCCGCTCATGGGGTTCCGCGGCCGGGTGCTCGCGATCGACGGCGGCCGCGCGGAGGTGCAGGGCGGCGCCGCGCGCATGCGGATCCCCCTGGAGCGCCTGGTGCTGGACCGCGCCGCCGCCCGCCGGGCGGAGATGGCGGAGCCCCCGCCGCCGGTCGCCGTGGTGTCGGCGCCGTCGGCCACCCTGGAGGTGGACGTGCGCGGCCGGCGCGTGGAGGAGGCGCGGGCCGAGGTGCGCGAGCGCATGGACGCCGCGGCGATGGCCGGCCTGCCACAGGTGCGCGTGATCCACGGGCACGGCACCGGGGCCCTCCGCACGGTGGTGCGGGAGGAGCTCCGGCGCCATCCCCTGGTGGCGCGTGCCGATGCCGCCCCACCGGATCAGGGCGGGGACGGCGCGACGATCGCCTACCTCTCCGACGACGACTAGCGCCGCCGGGGGTGGGCCCCAGCCGCCCCTTAGGGCGTGGGCAGCTCCGAGAGGCCCTTCAGCACGCCGACCGTGGGGGCCATGGTGCGGAACGCCTCGTCCTTCTGGAGGACGCCGACGACGTACACCGGCGTCTCCTGCATGCGGGCGAGCATCGAGGCCGCGTCACGCGAGCGGGGCGTGGCCTTGTAGGTCGAGACCAGGATGGCGTCGTACGAGCCACCCTTGGCCGCCTCGAGCGGCTTGGGCCAGGTCGGGTCGACGACCTCGACCTCCCAGCCGGCCTCGGTGAGCTTGGACACAGCGCCCTCGGAGCCGGGGAAGCGGACCTTCCCCTCCTTGTTGAGGACCTGGTCGGTGGGAACGGTTGCGAAGAGAAGTTTTGGCATGGCGCGGAGGCTACCGGAGCACCGTCCACTCCGCCGGGATGGCACTTCTCACAGGGTGGGACACTCGTCGCAAGATGAGATCGCAACGGTCGCCACGAACGGTCGGGGGCCTGTAGATTGCCGTCGCGGCGGGTCCCGTGTGCAACCCGCCTGAAGTCACACGATCAAGTTCGCGACCCCAGGGGGGCCAATGTCCGTAACCGCAGCCGATATCCCCGACAAGAGCTTTCTTCAGACGGTCGGGGACCGTCGGAGCATCCGGTACTACGACCCGGACCGGAAGGTCGAGGACTGGAAGATCCAGACGATGCTCCACGCGGGGCGTCTCGCCTCCTGCCAGGGGAACATCAACGCCACCGAGGCGATCGTCGTCGAGAAGGAGACCTGTGATCTCTGGGACGAGATCGAGGAGTGCGTCTCCGGCTTCAACGTCCAGATCATCAACCAGAGCTCGCACCTGATCTTCTGGCTGACGAACCTGAACGCCTGGTACGGCCGCGCCAACGACGGCCTCTCGACGCTCGCCCTCTCCGGCGCGCTCACCAAGTACCACGGCTGGAACTACGAGTTCACGATGACGCAGACCGTCCCGCGTCTCATGAGCTTCCCGACGGAGCGCACGGAGAACCTCCTCCGCTTCGAGACCGGCCTCACGGTCTGCCAGTCGATGCTCGCCGGTGTCGCCCTCGACGTCGGCTCGATCCTCATCGCCTTCGGCCGTAAGCCGGGCGGCATCGAGAAGGCCTTCGGCCTTCCGCCGCACTACAAGCTCACGTGGGGCCACGCCGTCGGCTACGCCCTCGAGGACGAGAAGGCCGGTGGCCAGCGCCCCCGCCTCAAGTTCGAGAAGCTGTACTCGAAGGACGCGCACGGCACGCCGTACACGCCGGACGCCGACCTCGTCGAGGCGCTGAAGGGCAAGGGCCTCATCCAGGAGCAGGCCCCGATCGCCGGCCGCATGGAGGAGATCGAGGCGCTCGCCTCCAAGTTCTCCCGCGAGCCGGGCGTCGTGTCCTGGCCGGAGAAGGAAGTCCGCCGTCTCATCAACGATGACGACTGGGACTTCGGCCCGAACATCAAGGCGCGCGCCGAGGAGGTCCTCGCGCAGGGTGGCCTTCCGGACTACCCAGAGGAGATGCGCGAGACGTTCACCAAGCTCATGGAGGAGCACGGGATCGACGCGAGCAAGTACCTGAGCTAGCACCACCTGGTACGAGCGTCACCCCGCGGCCCCCGCCTCCCCCGAGGCGGGGGCCGCGGTCGTTCCCGGCCCCGGTTCCGCCGCCCGCGGGCCGGAGCAGCTAGCGTCACCCCATCGGGCGCCCGTAGCTCAGCTGGATAGAGCGACGGCCTTCTAAGCCGTTGGTCGCAGGTTCGAATCCTGCCGGGCGCGCTCTTGGAACCGCTTGGACAAGGGGGTTCCGGTCTTAGACCTCCGAAGCCCGATTTGGCCGAAATACGTTGCGGGACGTTGCGGGACGCCCCGATTACACCCCAGACGTTGCGGGAGACGTTGCGGGAGATCGTCTGTCGATCAGGCGGTGCGAGGACCTCGGCGCTCGGGCGCATCCCCTGGACGAGGGCCGATCTCACGGTTAGAAGCAGGGCAGCAGCGGCTGCAGGGTGGAGAGGACCCGCATGAGCGATGCTGGCGCGCCGACTGACGTCGATGGGTACGTCCTCCGCGCGATCCGCGATGCCGAGATCGGAACGAGCGGCTCCGCCGGCTACCTGTCCTACCTGGATCCTGTCCTCCACATCGACGCGCAGGATGCGCTCGCCAGGCTGGAGCAGCGCGGCCTGGTGAGGCTGATCCGGGAGCGCCCGTATGGCCCCTGCGTGCTCTGGCCACGCGGAGTCACCGAGGACGGGCTGAGGCACCTCCACGACTCCACGCGCTGACCCGCGTGAGGTGTACTCGATGGGTATCGGGCGACGCGCGGGCTCGCGGCTGCCCTGTCAGGTGGAAGCGGGTGCGGTCCCAGCGCCCAGGCCCCCGTCGTGGGCAAGCTCATCCCGCCGGGGGTGTGCCGGAGACGGCTGGGTCCAAAGCGCGACGCCAAGTGCGACGAACAGCGCGTCGATCACCAGCGCTCCGGTCGGCGCGAGCGGGGTGAGGGGGAGCCAGAGGAGCATGACCCCCCATGCCGCCAGCGCGAGGGGCGTCCATCGCCGCCATCCGGTCCAGGTGCCGGTGCGGAGGACCTGCCGGCCGTACAGCGCCAGCCCGATCACGGCGAGCAGCGTCCCGACGCCGTAGACCGCCCCGACGGCGGCCGCGGCGCCGGAGTCCTCGCTGCGGTCGCCGATGGTGAGGCCGGCGATCTCGCCCGCGAGGATCACCGCGGTCCCGGCGATCGCGAGCGCGGCGCCGGTCGCGGCCGCCCTGCCTGCGCCCCCGTGGCCGCTGCGCCGCATGCCGACCAGTCCGGCAAGGACGAGGAGGTGGGAGAGGCACCACAGGAGGCCGACGACGATAAACGTGCCGGACGACCAGGGGGATCGCCAGAGGTCGTCGGCTGTCGCCGACGAGGTCGCGTGGATCAGCTGGGCGGTGGTGATGGCGACGCCGAGCAGTCCGCCGGCGACGCAGGCGGCGCCGAGGCGGCGGATGCGGTCGCCGTGCGAGGCGTCGGCGGACGCGGGGCGCTGGAGGGTGCGGGAGACAGTGGGCATGGCCGCGAGTCTTCTGCCGGGCCGCGCCCTCCGGCAATCCCAGATCTCTGGGGTGTCCCGGGGCACCGGCCGCCCTCATACTGGGTTTCGTGGGACGCGAGCCGACCGCCGGGCGCGCCCGCCGCGACGTCGAGGTCCTCGCGCGCGGCGGGATGGACATCGTCACCTTCTGCGCCGAGTTCGGCGAGTCCCTGCGGCGGGCGGTCCCCTCGTGCGCGAGTTGCGTGGCGACCCTCGACCCGGCGACGAACCTGCTCACCGGCGGGTTCAAGTACGGGGCTATCGAGGGCCGCGACGAGTTCGACGAGCAGTGGGGGCTCATCGAGTACGGGCAGGTCGAGCAGTCGAGCTTCACCGAACTGGCCCACGCCGAGGTCCCCGCCGCGGGGGTGCATCACCTCACCGGGGGTGACGTGGCCCGCTCGCCGCGCATGCGGGACCTCATCCTCCCCAACCTGGACTGCGCCGACGAGCTGCGGCTCGTCGCGCGCGTGGGGGGCCGCGTCTGGGGCGGGTTCGCGTGGTTCGGCGAGCGGCCGTTCGACGCGGACGACATCGCGTTCGTGGCGTCGGTCTCCGAGGCCTTCGCGACCGGGCTGCGCGCGGGCATCCTCGCGCGGCTGACCGTCGCACCGCCCGCGGCGCCGGCGGGCCCGGCCGTGATCATCGTCGGCCCCGACGACGAGATCAGCCAGCTCAGCCCCGGCGCGCAGGCCCGGCTCGACCAGCTCGGCCTGCGTGGGCACACCGTCACCCCGCAGGCGATGCTCGGGGCCCTCGTCGCGGGCGCGCGGCGGTATGGCGCGGGCCTCACCGACGCCCTGCCCCGGAATCGCGTCCAGGTGCCCGGCGGGGAGTGGCTGGTACTCCACGCCTCGCCCCTCTCGAACGCGGACGGCGCCACCGGGAACGTCGTCGTCACCATCGAGGAGGCCCGCCCCCCGGAGATCCTTCCGCTCGTCGCCGCGGCGTTCGACCTCACCGGCCGGGAACGTGACGTCACCGAGCTCGTGCTCCGGGGCCTCGACACGAAGCAGATCGCCGCCCGGCTCCACCTGTCGGCCTACACCGTCCAGGACCACCTCAAGGCGGTCTTCGAGAAGTCCGGCGTGAGCAGCCGGCGCGAGCTCATGGGCCGGGTCTTCGTCGGGCAGTACGCGCCCAGGCTCGGCGCCGAACTCGCGCCGTCCGGCTGGTTCCTCGACGACTGACACCTGGCCGCCGCGGCCCGCGTGCGACTCGCGCGGCGCGGAACGGCTGCACCGGAGGGGACGGATCACCCGACCCATCCCCTCCAGTGCCTACTCACGACGCGCGATCGGCCTCGCGGGTCTCCGGCGTCGGACCGTCGCTGGTGTCGTTGTCCTTCTCCGGCTCACCGTCTGCGCGGCGTGCCTCCGGCGTCGGACCCTTGGTCAGGTCCTCCTCGCCGGCCTTCACGTTCTTCTCGTCGGGCATCGGATGCCTCCCTCCGGGATGGATAGGGACGCGGGGGTGCCCGGACCTGCCGATTCGTAACCGGGGTCGGCTCCGTTCAGACCAGGCCGTCTGGCCTACAAGCGTCGCTGGAACCGTCTGGTCGCCGGCCGTCTCGGTGCTGGGTGTCCGATCGCTCCGGCGTCACGGTCGGAGGCGTGTCAAGGCACCGACGCCGGATCCTGTCACGTGGTGGTGCTTTTCTGCCTGCTGCAGGCCCATTTTGTGGGGTTGCGGTGTGCCGATGACAGGGTCGTGACTGTCGTCGAACAAGGGGCCGCCTCCTACGAGTTGTCGGAGGTGATCGGCGCCCTCTCTCACGCGTTGGACCTGACCGAGGGCCAGCCGGTCGGCCACTCTCAGCGTGCGTGCATGATCGGGATGCACCTGGCGGCCCGGCTCGACCTGCCGTCGGAGGTCCGCGCGGAGCTGTACTACGCGATCCTGCTCAAGGACGCGGGCTGCTCGACGAGCGCGGGGCGGATGGCGGAGCTGTTCCGCACCGCCGACGGGCCGCTGAAGCGTGAGTTCTCGAAGGTGGACTGGACGAGCACCGCGGACTTCGTCCGGTTCGCGGCGCGGGAGGTCGCGCCGGGTGCCTCGCGGATCGAGCGGGCGGCGACGCTGCTGCGGGCCTTGCGGTCGTTGTCGCGGGAGGCGGCGGGCCTGAACGAGGCGCGCTGTGACCGTGGGGCGCGGATCGTGGCGATGATGGGCTTCCCTCCGAGCGTGGCCGCCGCGGTGAGGGCTCTCGATGAGCACTGGGATGGCAGCGGCAGGCCGGACGGGCTGGAGGGTGAGGCGATCCCCCTCATCTCCCGGATCGCCTGCGTGGCCCAGACGATCGACGTCTTCGTGACCACTGATGGGCCCCAGGCGGCCCTCGATGTGGTGCGCGGCCGGCGCGGCCGGTGGTTCGATCCGCGCCTCGCGGACGTGTTCCTGGGCATCTCGCCGGAGGATCCCCTGTGGGCGGCCCTCGCGTCCGACAACGCGAACGAGGTGCTTCGGGATCTCGAGCCCGAGGGGACGATCGCGATGGCTGACGAGGAGGGCCTGGACCGGGTGGCGGAGGCGTTCGCGAGCGTCATCGACGCCAAGTCGCACTACACCGCGCAGCACTCGATCGGTGTCGCGACGTACGCGGTCGGCATCGGTGAGGAACTCGGGTTCGATCCCGTGCGGCTGCGGTCGCTACGCCGGGCTGCCCTGCTCCATGACATCGGCAAGCTCGGGGTGTCGAACACGATCCTCGACAAGCAGGGGAAGCTGACCGACGAGGAGTTCGCCGAGGTACGGCGCCACCCGCGCCACACCTACGAGATCCTCAGCCGCATCTCCGCGTTCGCCGGGATCGCGGAGGACGCCGCAGCACACCACGAGCGCCTCGACGGCCGCGGGTACCACCGCGGCGTCGGCGCGGAGCATCTCTCGCTGGAGTCGCGCATCCTCGCGGCAGCCGACGTCTACGAGGCGTTGACCGCCGACCGGCCGTACCGCGACGCGATGCCGCGGGAGACCGTCCTCGAGATCATGGAACGCGACGCCGGGACCGCTTTCGATCCGGTCTGCCTCGAGGCCCTGCGCTCCGCCTCCGCGTCACTGGACGCGGGCCTCTGACACGCCCCCGGTGGGGCGAACTGTCCGGTCGGCGCGTCCGCCCCCCCGCAGGTCGGTTGTCTCGACGTGGGACTGGGAGGAGGCTGCCGGGGTGCTTTCGCTTCCCCTCCCGGTCGATGCGCACGCCCCCTCGCATGCCCGGCGGGCGGTGCGCGAGCTACTCGACGGCGAGGCCGGGTGTGTCGCCGCCGCGGTGCTGGTGACGTCGGAGCTGGTCACGAATGCGGTCCTCGACAGGGAGTGGGACGGCCGCGAGGTCCTCGAGCTGCGGGTCACGTGGGGTGACGCGGTCCTGCGGATCGAGCTCGCCGACGGCGGCCACCGGCAGCGTCTGCCGAGCCTGTCGATGCGTTCCCCGGGCGGGCAGGGGATACGCATCCTCGCCACCTTGAGCAAGCGGTGGGGTTTCGTCGCTGAGGGCTGCACGATGTGGTCCGAAGTCGCCTGCACCCGGGTCGCCGAGCGAACCACGACCTAGAACTCCCGCCGGTCGTCGTGCTGCTTGTGGCGACCCCTGTATCGCCGCAGGAGGCCGGGGGCTACGATCGATCGGCGCATCTCGGACCGGACCTCAAGATGCGGACCCCGGGGGCCTCGGCACCCTCGGGGTCACACCGTGCCGACCTGCACAGACGCGAGGCGGCACAGACGGGATGAGCTATCGGCTGCGCCCCGGAGATGTCGTCACCGTCCGCCGACGGGTGGCTGCCGGCACGGTTGTGCTGGAAGAGGGCGAGCGTGTGCTGCTGCGCTACATCGATGAGTCCAGCTGCGTGGTGATGGTCGCGGGTGTGCCGGTCTATGTGCCGATCGATGTGATCGTGCCCGGGGCGGCCGGATCTGTCCCGGTGCTCTGAGCAGTGTTGCCCCATGCCGCATCGGGCTGGTTGCCGCCTGGACGGGGTGGGTAGGTGGCCGGGTGCATCAGGCCGTGACCCCGCCCGGTGCCTTGCTTGCAGGGCGGGGATCCCGGACCGCTCCGTCCTGCGGCCACGACGGCAAAGCGGCCCGGGATGGCGGGATGTTCGAGGTCGGCGACGAGGTCGAAGTGATCCGGGTCACCCCGATCGGGCGCGGCTCCCTGTTGTCGCTGCAGCCGGGTGACCGCGGAATCGTCGAGGGCGTCAGCGGAGGGTTCTGCCGGATCCGCGTCGCCGGCTACGCGATGCTCGCCCGGGCGGATGACCTCATCCTGGTCAGGCGGCCACCAGCTCGTGGCGAGAGGCGTCGGGGCTGACCGCTCGCGGGGGTGTGATCACGGTCACCCCGCGACGAAGGGCCCGGCGGGGCCTGTCTATCTTCGCGGGGCGTCGGAACCACCCCTCCGGCGCCGCGGCCCCGGGGATGCTTCGTCTCGCGGGGCCGTGTGACGCTCACGAAGGTGGGTGTCGTCGACCGCTGGGCGTTCCTCCCGCGTCTGGCTCATCGCTGACGCGGCACCCGTCGATGGGAACATGTGACCGAGTCACCGAGGCGAGGCGTTCTCGCGAGGTTGCGTGATGAATGGGCGGGCAGCCGCGCCGTGCACCTGTCCACGGGCGCGCGGATTGCAGTCGCGGCGGCATGGCTGGTCGCAGCGACGATTGCGGCGGCCTCCGTCACGGCGTACTTCGGCAGCGACGACGGCCTCGATCGGCTGGGCCTCATAGTCATTGGACTCACTCTTGGGTTGCCGGCACTCGCTCTGTTCTGCGTCCTCGCGGATGCCCTGCTCGACCGGCGCCGCTGGGCTCCTCGAGTTGGCCTCGTCGCCGGCATCTTCGTGACGCTCGTCGGCGTCAATGCGGTCGGCGGCGCCCTCCGCTACGGAGCGGGTGGCGTCCCGCAGGTCACCGCAGACCTGGCGCTGCTCGCGTCGGGACTGGCGCTCCTCCTGCCTCTCTCCTCATCCCGAGTCCGTAGGGAGCTCGCGGACGGCGAGGGTTCACTGTGAGCGGTCTGGATCCTCGATCCAGGCGCTGGTGGAGGCGCCGACCTTTCCGGGCGCGTGCCGCAGCCGAGCCGGGAGGGGACGTAGACGGCGCCGACGTCGTGCAGACGCCGGTCATCGTGAAGAACGACACGGACGTGGACCTCTACGAGTCGATCGCGGCCGCCGAAGGGGACATCGAGTCACCCGAGGTGGAGGAGGGTGTCGTCGAGGCGTGGGACGCCGCCGGCCGGCCGCTCCGGGCGAGGATCGTCGGGACCCCCAGGCGGACCCGTTTGAGCATCGACATCCTCCCTGTCCAGCTGGTCCCCACCGGGCGAGCAGCAGTCCCGGAGCGGCTCGCTTATCTACTGCAGGACGGGCTGGCTGCCGTCGGGCACCCCGTGTCCGGGTCGCAATCGTTGGACGAACTCATCGAGCTGTGGCGGGAACACGTCGGCGCAATCAACGGTCGGCGATGACCGGCTCGGCGGTGTCTCACGGGGAGACGGGCAGCGTGTCGGGGTAGACCACCTCGGGGCCGATCGTCCAGCTGTGCGGGCCTTCCCAGGTGACGTGTATGTTCTGCAGGGAGGTCTCCGCGCCGGACACGGGCTCGATCCGGAAGGTGACCGGTGAGCGGCCGTCTGTGCGCGGGAGGGCGGTTGCGCCGCTGCCGAGAACTCGACATCCCGCGCGCCAGCGAGGACCGAAAGAGGTTGCGTCCCCCCGCGGCGAAGCCGTGCCGTCACGCTGCGCGGGACAGATCCGCGCGGCGTTGGGCGGGTCCACGTCGACCCGAACGGGTTCGAACGTCGTGTCTGGCCAGATCGAGAACGCGGCCCCTGCCGGCACGATCTGCACCGGGCCGGTTTCGATGCTGCGGGAGGCGAACCCGGGGACGGAGAACCCCTCGGGTTCGTCCTCCGGCTCGGGAGAGGCTGGGAGCGGTGGCGCGCCAAGAGTCGGCGGCCGTGTCTCGACGGCCCAGCCGGCGTTCGATGCGGGGTCGGGCGATGAGCACCCCGTTGCCACCAGGTATCCGGCGACGAGAAAAAGCAGCGTGCATGCCTGGCCGGCCGATACGCCTCGAGGGGGGCGGGGGTCAGCCACTGCGCCCGGTCGTTCTGTCGCGGCGGCGACGTCTCGAACAATCGAACCCGCGACCACGACAGGAAGCTGCGCCCGAGCTGCAGTCCTGGGTACGACCTCTCAGAGGCCCTTCTTCCGGGTCATAGCTCACGTCCTTCGGACAGGGAACCGCTCACGCTCCGACCACGAGCGTAGGGCCGGCGGGGGACCCAACACCACCTGAAATCGGCAGACGCCCCCAACGCCTGGAGACCCCGGAAGTAGTCACCCGGGGGGCGTTGTGCGCGCTTTCAGGTTCATGAGCCCGGTGCCACCCCGACCGGTTGATCACGCGAGTCGCACCCGATCGCGCGACTAACCCGCCCCGGCGGGTCGGTGGCGGCGGGGGCACGGAGCCAGCTTTGCCCAGCCGGCCCGCGCCACGCCCCGCGGGCGCCGACGCGTCACATCGGCGCCGCATCCCACGCTAGGCGGCAGGGGGGACACTGCCGGTCCGAACGATGTCCGTAGGCGGCCCAGGGCGACTTGCTCGCATGGCGTCAGCCGAACGGTTGGACGCGGCGGGTGCCGGCGGGGCCTCGGAGGATCACGTGACTGGGTTGGGGGATGTCGCGGATGATGACGCCGTTGTCCTGGACCGGGTAGGTGCGGCCGCCGGCGATCACCTCGGTCCAGCCGTCGGTGAGAACGAGGCCGAGGGTGAAGTCCCCGTTGGGTGGCCCGGAGCCGAACGCCGCGACGATCCCGCGAGTACGGATGCGGTTCAGCTCCCGTTGGCGGTCGGCGCGGTTCGATGCTGTGCCGCAGCCGGTGCTGGTGACGCCTCCCTCGGCCATTGCCATGGTGATGCCGCCGTCGAGGCCCCGGGCGACCAGAAGCCGTATCGGCCCGGAGCGGGCGGCAAGGCGCAGGGTGCCGGGCAGGTAGGGGCACGCGGTCTCGCGGGGCCTGAGGCTCCGCGGAATTGGTCCGGTCGGGCGGCCCGAGCGCCGGAAGACGGAGAGGCGCGGTCGGGTGGTGACCGTGATGCCTCCGGGGATCGGTTCGGCGCGGAGCGGTTCGGTGAGGGTGATGAGGTCCTCGGGGGCGGGGATGGTGGTGAGGCGTTCGGCGATTCGGCCGCGGCGGTCGAGGACGACGGCGGCGGGGAGGGTCGTGATCCCGAAGGCGGTCGCGATGGCCCGGTCGGGGTCGGCGGCCATCGAGACGATGCGGGTGCCGCGTCCCACCTTGGTCTTGGCGAGGGCGGCGGCGCGGCGGCGGTCGATGCCGGTGGCGATGCCGATGGCGGGCAGGCCGGAGCCGTTGAAGTAGCCGGCGGTGTCGGCCGCCTGGTTGCAGCCGGGGCAGGTGTCGTCGAGGAAGATGAGGATCGCGACCTGGCCGCGGAGGTCCCGCAGGGTGGGGTGGGGCCGGCCGGTCGGCAGCCGCGGCGCCGGCTGGACCATGTCGAGGGTCACCGCAGGGGCGGGCAGCCGCTCGGCGAGGGGTGGCGCCGCCGACGCCGCACCCGCGGCCAGGGCGACGCCGGCTGCCGCGAGGGCGACCGCCGCGACACGATGCCCGGTCTGCCACCCGCGACGGCGGATGGTGGGTGCGGCTGGGGTGGTGGTCACGGTGGGGTCCGGTCGGAGAGGGGCATACGGGGTCGGGGGCGCGTGGTCAGCTGGACCACGGCCACCCAGACGACGAGCCCTGCGGCGGCCGCCGGGAGCGAGGCGAACGCGAAGGGCAGCACCGTCACACGGAGGGCGGCCGCGCCGGCGAGCACGGTGAAGACGATGAAGCCCAGAAGGACCACGGCGGTAGCTCGGTCGAGGTCCGTCCGGGAGTCCGCCCACAGGAGCACGGCGATCGAACCGGCCACTGTCAGCGACGTCGTGGCGAGGACCTCGATCAGCACGGAGACGGTCTCCCCCGAGGATGGCGCGCCCCGATCGGGCGTCGCCGCCGGCTGAGGCCGGACCCCGCCCGGGACGCGGGTCGCCGATCAGGGCTATGACGGGGCAACGGCGTCTGATGGGCCTCGGTCAGGGGACGGGGAACGAGGTGACGTCACTCGGTGTCGGCGTTGCCGTGAAGGTGACGGTGAACGCGGCGACGTAGAAGGGAGGCTTCTGGCACTGCCGGACCTTGCGGCGGGAGATGACAGCGCCGCGGCGCCCGTCGACACGCGGGCCGCGCTTCACGCGGGTGACCAGCCCGCAGTACTGGCCGGGCCCGAACCGGCCTCCGGTGTTGAAGCCGAAGTAGCCGTAGGGGTTCCCGCCTTCTTCGACGGCGGTGATCGCACCGGGGGTGAGGCCTGCGGCGGCTCCAAGGCGGATCGCCTGGTTGCGGGCAGACTCGAATGCGAGGGGGATCGCCCGCGCCCTCGCTGCAGCGACCGCTTTCACGATCTTCGCGTTCGTGAGGGGGGCGGGTGCCACGACCTTCACCTGGGCGATGCCGGCGGCGGTGATCGTCTCGCCATGGGCCGCAGACGCGCTGCCGGCGAGCATGGCTGCCGAGGTGAGCGCTGCGAGGGCTGTGCGTGTGCGCATTCTGCGTCTCCCGTTTCCGTGGCGGGTCCGGAATGCCGCCGCTGGTCGGACCGTAGGAGGCGGGGGGGACACGACCGCCCCACCCATGTCGGGGTCCACCGGTTGCGGACGACCGGGCCGGGTGCTCCGGCTTCGGCGGCGGGGCGGTGCATCCCGGTCCGTCGTGCCGTGTCTTCGACGGAGGTCGGGAAGCGATCGGGCGTCCCCCCCGTCAAGAAGTGTGTGGACGTGGATGCGGTCACCGACATCGACCTCGTCGCGGACGCCGTCTCCGGCGACTCCGCGGCGAAGGAAGCACTGTTCCGCCGGCACTGGCGGTTGGTGTGGAAGCGGGCGTACTCGGTGACCGGGCGCGTGGATCTGGCGGACGACGTCACCCAGGACACGTTCGAGCGCGCGTTCCGGTCGCTGAGTGGGTTCCGCAGCGAAGAGGGCCGGTTCGAGGCCTGGATCTCGCGGATCGCCGTGAACCGGGCGATCGATCTGGTCCGCGCCGAGCAGCGCGCCGTCCCCCTCGAGACCGTGGCCGACGTCCCATGGTGGGACGCCGAGCCCTCCGGCGACCGGGCTCTCCAGATGGCGGTGGCGCGGCTCGACCCCGATCGGCGCGCGGTGCTGGTGCTCCGCTTCTGGCTCGACCTCGACCCGCCGGAGGTCGCCGCCGCCCTGGGCGTCCCGGTCGGGACGGTCCACTCCCGCACCCATCGCGCGCTCGCCGAGCTCCGCGGGCTCCTCGGGGAGGGTGAGTCGTGAGCCTCGAGGACCGACTCCGAGCCGGTCGCCCCCGCCTCCCGGAGCCGCCTCCAGGCACCGAGGAGCGGATCTGGGCCGCTGTCAGCGCGCCCGTCCGAGCCCCGAGTCGCGGCCGCTCGCCATCGCGGTGGCGGTCCGCCGGCCGTGGCGGACGTCTCATCGGCGTCGTCGCGGCTCTAGTGGTCGGAGGGGGCGCCGTGGCCCTGGCGACCGGGATCCTGGGAGGCCGCTCCGTTGCGGAGGCACCTGCGGCTGTCCCACCGGCGCAGTGGGGGCCGATGACGGTCCTCACCGGCGGGCTGAGGACGACCCCCGAACCACGCCTCGCGGTCGGCGCGGACGGAACCGTGGTCGTGGCGTGGGCCGTCAGCGGCCGGGCAGAGGTCGCGGCCCGCGGCACCGACGGATCGTGGAACGCTCCGGAGAGGGTGTCGCCGGTCGGCGTCCCCAGTGACGAGGTGGACATCGCGATCACCGCGGATGGGACCGCACTCGCGGTCTGGCGGGAGCGGCGGGAGGCTCGCATGGAGCGCACCGAGCTGCGCCTCCCGGATGGGCAGCTCGCCGGGGTGATCCAGCGCCGCGTCGGTGGCAGCATGATCCTCGTCGGCCGGCGGCGAGAGGCATCGGGGGCCTGGCAGCCGCCACAGGTGCTCTCTGAAGAGGGTGCGAACGCGCGGGACCTCGAGCGGTCCCGGGTTGTGGCGACGGCCGACGGCGGGTTCCTCGTGGCCTGGGTGCGTGGCGATCGGCCGGAGACGCGGGCCGTCGCCCCGGACGGCACGCTCGACGAGGTCAAGGTGCTCGAGGCGGGTCCCGGAAGGTCCCGCGCCCCTGCCCTGGCCGCGTCGCCGTCGGGGGAGGTCGTGCTCGCCTGGTCGGCGCGACGCGACGCCGTCATGACAGCCGGATGGCAGCCACCGACCCATTCGGTCGTCGTCGCGCGCGGGGATCGAGACGGATGGGAGGACCCGGTGGTGATCGCCGAGGGGCTCCTCCAGGCACCGCAGCCGGCTGTCGCCGCCGGCCCCGAGGTCGGGCAGGCGGCGATCAGCTACGTGACGACGGAGGCCGGCTCGCCGTCTGGGGTGGGGGCGGCCCGCGCTCACGACGGGGTGTGGGACGCCGCCGAGCGGCTGTCGTCGTCGCAGCGGTCGGCCTACGGGCCCGCTATCGCGATCGACGGCGACGGCACGACGGTCGCCCTCTGGTCCGTCGGCGCAGGCACCCAGACGATCACGGCGCGCCTCGGAGGACCCTGGGGGCCGGTGAGGACGTCCCGAGGGGCGCTCGCCCGCCAATACGCCTACTCCGCACCCGGCGTCGTGAGCGACGGAGATGGCCGTCTGCTGGCCGCAGCGGGGGCGCAGCCGCTGACGGTTCGCGACTGGCCGCGGGGTGGCCCATTCGGACCGGCGCAGACTGTCGCCGAATCGACCGGCTGGCAATACGGCTTCGCCGGACTGGCGGCCGACGGCTCAGGCACCGCCGCTATCGTGGCGCTCGGCTTCGGGCGCACCCCGAACACCGGCCGAGGTTGGACCGTCCAGGTCGCTGTGCGGACAGCCTTGACGGGCGGTACGGGATGATGTGGCGATGGACGATCGCGGTCGCCATCGCGGCCCTGGCGGCGGCGGTTCTTGTCGCCTGCGGTGGGAATGGGAATGACGCGTCCCGTACGGCGCCCACGGCCTCGGGCTGGCAGCCGCCAGTGGCCGTCCCAGAACCGGCCCCACCGCCCGGGGCGTCGATCGCCGAACGTGCCGACGGCACCGCGACAGCCGTCTGGGTGGACCGCCGCCCTGGGGGCGTGCACCAGGTGCTCGCCGCCGACCGTGACGAGCGGGGCACCTGGGGCGCGGGGGCTCCCGTCGCCCCGGAGGCGGGCACGCCGATCAGCGGCGCGGCCGTCGCGGTCGATGCCGACGGGTCCGCGACGGCGGCATGGTCGCTGTGGGACCGACCCTCCGGCGCCGTTTACTCATTCATCCAGACCTCCCGACGCATCGCCGGGGGCGAGTGGGGTGAGGTCCAGACGCTCTCCCGCGGGACGAACGGGGCGTCAAACCCGCTCGTCACCTCCGACGGCGAGGGGGGCGCCATGATCGCGTGGTCGGGCAGCACCCGCCGGAACGGCTCGTTCCACCCGGAGGTCCGCTCCGCCCGCCGTGCAGCGGACGGGGCCTGGACCCTCGCCCGCGTCGCGAGCAACCGCCGCGGCGACGGCTTCCTCGCCGACAACGGCCTCGCACCGCTACCCGGTGGGCAGGGCACCCGGCTGATCTGGACGGCCCTGCCCCGGCCGGCGACTCCGGGCGGGATCTACACCGCCACCAGCAACGCCGAGGGTCGGTGGTCGCCGCCACGTCTGCTCGAAGAGGAGGACAGCCCGTCCGGCCTCGCAGTCGCCACCGGGTCGGACGGCACCACCACCGCGATCTGGACCGGTGACAACGGCACCCGCATGGTTCGGAGTCGCGGCCGCGGGTGGACCGCCCCCGTCCCGGTGCCCGGCGGCCCGGCCGGCTCGGAACCGGCGCTTGCCGCCGGCGATGCCGGAGAGGCCGTCATCGTTTCCGAACGGAACACCGGCGGCGGGGGCACAGAACTCCGCGCCGTCACGGTTGCGGGCGGTGGCACCGTCGGACGGCCCCAGACGCTCGCCCGCTCCGCCTCCGGTACCGGCAAGCCGTCAGTCGGCCTCTGGTTCACCTCCGTCGCCATCGGCGACGGGGGCGCCGCTCTCGTGACCTGGATCCGGGGACGACCCACCCCCAGGGGCATCGTCGCCGACACGATCCGGGCACGCACACTCCGCCGGGACGGCACACCCGGGCCCGTCGAGACCGTCACCTCCCTCTCGCCGGCGGTCTCCGGGCTGATGCAGTCGGTCGCTGCCCTCCCAGGTGGCGCCTTCCAGGTGCGCTGGCAGGTGGACGCCACAGGTGGCGCAGTGCAGACGAGCACGAGGATCCCCTAGATCCCACCGCCGTGGACTGCCATGCGGGGACCGTTCTGCCGATGGAACCCCAGGAGGCACCCCCACACGTCGGCCGGTCTGGGGGAGTCCCCGCGCGCGATGTCCGACTTTGGCGGACGCCCGAACACTGAGCGCGCGCACCGAGCCCCTGGACGAGGATTTCCGAGTGTCCGATCCACCACCAGTGCTTGCCGACCCGTCGACGCCCCTGGGGATGATGGAGCGGGGGCGTGGTGCGGCGTTCCTGTGGGCTCGTGAGCAGCCCGCGGCCGTGGTCGTTCCGGTGCTGCTGGCGTGCCTGCGGGGCGAGCCGTGCTGGGATCCGATGGTCGAGGACCGCACGCCCCTCTACATCGAGGTCGCACGCCTGGTCGAACTCGACCCGGCGCCGGTGGTCGAGGTGGTCGAGGACGTCGACGGCGCCCTCCACCCGGATGGGGACAGCTTCTCGGCGGCGGAGGTCCTCACCGGTATGGCGGCCCGTGGCGACGCCCGTGCCCGCGACGCGTTGGTGGAGATCGTCCGGTCGGGCCGGAACTGGCGGGACGTGGTGTGGCAGCTCATCGAGTGGGGCCTCGCCGACGAGGCACTGGAGCGGACGCTGGCCGCCCGGCTGGAGGCCGACGAGGACGCCCGGCGGACCCTGCCGGACATGGACGACTATCCGGCGTTGTGGGATCGCGAGCCGTGGGCGCGGTGGCGGGAGCGGCACCCGGTGATGGAGGCGATGGCCGCGGCCGCCGGGCACAGCGAGCCGTCTCCGGAGGAGTCGGCCGAGCCGGATGAGGGGATGACGGTGGAGGAGCTGCTCTCCTCGGACGCGGTGTACGACGCCGCCGAGGTGCTGGGCGGGATGGACGTGCCCCCCGACGTGCTGCGTCGTGAGGCGGTGGGCCCGGATCCGGTGCGGGCGGCGATCGCGTTCCGTGCGCTCGCGATGGCCGGAGATGCCGCTCTGCTCGACGAGGCCGCCGCCATCGCCGGGGGCGACTGGACCCGGGCGCTCACGATGGCCGCCCGCGCCTACATCCGTGACGCGGACGCGGACGCCGCGCTCCAAGCGGCCCGGCGGTGGCTGGACACTCCCGGCGGCGATCCGGGGCGGCTGCCCTGGCGGATCCTGGCCGAGCGGGCCACCGCCGAGGACGTTCCCCGCCTGGCCGCGGCGGTCGAGCCGGCCCTCGATGCGGGGGAGATGTACCTCCTCTGCGACGCACTGGAGGGCCTCGGGCGCGTGCCGGAGCTCGGCCCGTACCCGGGGGTGGAGAGGGCGTTCCGGGTGGCGCCGTACGCCTTCGCCCGCCGCTACGCGGCGCGCGTGCTGGCGCTCACCGACCCCGGGTTCCCCGCCGGGCTCGCCGTTGAGTGCCTCTGGGATGCGGACCTCGACGTGCGGGACATCGGCGCCGAGGTCGCCGACCACTCGGTGCCCGGCGTCGCGGAACGGCTGGCGACCATGCCACGGGACAGGCGATGACTGGTTCACCCAAGCGGGCAGGCCCCCACGGGTCGTGGTGGTGGCCGGTCCTCGTCCGATGCCCACGCTGCGCCTCCCGCGCCGTCGTGGCCGGCGGGTCCGGCGCGCCTGTTCGGCTCACCTGCTCATCGTGTGCTTACACACGGGAATGGGACGGGATGACGCTCTACAGCGCCGGACCGGACGGCGACATTGTGGAGCTCACGCGCGGCCACGGCACAGGCCTGTGGCTCGATCCCGCGAGCGGGCGACCTTGGACCGGTGATCTCCGATGGCCCATCGGCCGTGAGGAGCACTTCGGCGCGGAGCTCTGGCTGCAGACGACCTGCTGCGGTGGTCGTCTCCTGTGGGCACGAAACACCGAGCACGTCGAGGATCTGTCCGCTTTCATCGCAGCCGATCTCCGCGACACCAGCGGCACAGGACCGGTGGGAACGATGAGCTCCCGCCTCCCGGCCTGGCTGATCGACGCGAAGCACCGAGACGAGGTGCTCCGCCACCTCGAGCGGCTTCGTCGGCGGTCCGGTGTTGCCGAGGCGTGAGACCGGGCCAGGCACCGAAGGCCACGAGAGAGCCGCACGGGGACGCCGGACAGACTCCGCATCGCGAGTAGCCGCGCAACACCTCGATCTGGCGGGATCGCCTCCCCTCGGCGGCCCTCCTCAAAGCTTGTGGCATCCGGGCCGATGTCGCTAACGACGTCCCGACCCTACTGGTGGCTGAGATGGGTGTAGGCGCCGAGATAGCCGTATCCGTCGTCGTCGCTGTTGCGGGAGGGATGGCGCTCGTCGTTTGGGCCGATAGCCGTGAGCGTCTCGGGACGCTTGACGTCACCGAGCTTCCGGTCTGGATCATTGGGCCGTCGCTGGTCGTCGCGTTCTTTGCGCGCCGGGAGTTTCTGACGTTCCCGTTCGGCTCGACCGTGGCGGTCCTAGCCGTGCTCCTGGCATGGATGGCCTTCTTGGGCATCGGCACTAGTCAGGACCGCAGGCGGTCGCTTGCTACGCCGTTCAGGCCTCGCCTCTACCTTCGGCGGCTCCATTGGTGGAGGGGACGTAGCAACTAGCCGGGCTACGAGACGGCGCCTATCAGGTGCGCTGGCGGGTGGAGCCGTCCGGAGCATCCCGGGCGCGTTTCCTAGTTTCTGACGATCGCGGGACCGCTGGGGGCATCCCCGGCGTCCTAGAGGGTGTGGACGTGTCGAGGCTCACAGATGCCGACCTTGTCGGGCGTGCCCGGGTTGGCGTGGAGGCGGCCTCCGCGGAGCTGGTCCGGCGTCACTGGCGCCTCGCGTGGCGCAGGGCGTTCGCTGTGACAGGGCGGCGTGCGGTGGCCGACGACGTCGCCCAGGAGACGATGGTGCAGGCCCTCGCCCGGCTGGCAGACCTGGAGGATCCCAGGGTGGGTGGCTCGTATCGCGACGCGCCGGGGACTCGATGTCCTGCGGTCGGAGCGGCGCCTGGTGGACCTCGACGAGATGCCCGAGGTCGCGGTGGAGTGGGCGGGGGGAAGTGAGGAGGCCGCCGATGTGCGGCGCGTCGTCGCGGCTCTGCCGGTTGACCGGCGGGTGGTCCTGATCCTGAGGTTCTGGATGGGGCTGACGCCGAGCGAGATCGCCGAGACGCTGGAGGTCCCGGTGGGCACCGTCAACTCGCGTATCGCGCGTGCTCTGGGTCAGGTCCGGGCTCGGCTCGGGGAGTCGTCACATGCGTGACGTGGAGACGATGATCGCGAGGGCCCAGCCGCAGTGGCCGGAGCCTCCAGAGGAGCTCGAGGCGGAGATCATCGCCGCGGTCAGGGCACCCGTACCGGCGCCGGACCGTCAGTCGGGGGCGGCCGGGTGGATGAGCCGGGGCCTGCGGTCACGCCGCGGCCGCCTGCTGGTGGTCGGGGCGATCCTGGTGGGCTCGGGCGCGGCGCTCGCAGTCGCGCTGGTCGGGCGGGGCGGCGGGCACGCCGAGGGGGCGCCGGCGTCGCTGGCGTTCGGTGGCCCAGAGGTGGTCGGTGAGCTTCCCGGCTTCGACACGGCCGTGGACGCGGCCGTCGACGGGTCGGGGCGGGTGGCGGTGGTGTGGACAAGGGCGGGCCGCGTCGTGGTGTCGTTTCGCTCCGTGGGTGGCGGTTGGTCGGTGCCGGAGCGCCTGTCCGATCCCGCCCGGCGCGCGGCGTACCCGCGGATCGGCGCCGGGACCGATGGGCGTTTCACGGTCGTCTGGCGTGAGCGCCTCGCCGGCCGGGACATCGCTCAGGATTTCCGGCTCCCGGACGGCTCCCGGGCGGGGACGCTCAAAGCATCGGTCGGGACGCGGTGGCGCGTCGCCGGCCGCACCGGCGGGCCAGGTTCCTGGGGAGGGACGGAGCAGGTGAGCGCCCCCACATCCGCGCTGCGATCCATCTACGAGCCACAGCTGTTCACCTCGGCGGCCGGCGCTGCGACGGTGGTGTACGCGCGGGGGCACGAGGTGTGGTCGGCGCGCCGCGCGCCCGACGGAGCATGGGCGGCACGGCGGGTGGCGGACTCGTCCGGCGTGGTCGCCGACGTCGAGCTCGCGGGGGACCGCTCCTCCGGCGCGATGGTCGCCACATGGCAGACGCGGCTGGTCGACCCCGCCGCCGGCTCACGCTGGCAGGCGTGGATCGCGACCGGGGACGCGTCGGGTGGATGGACCTCATCGCGTGCGCTCGGAGCACCCTCGTCCGGCCCCCCGATGCAGACCGCGGCCATCGGACCCGATGGGACGGTCGCGGCGGCCTGGGGAGACGGGGGGTACGTCGCCTCTGTCCGCTCGCCCGGCGGGGACTGGTCGGACCCCCGGACGGTGCTCCCCGGACCGACGGCTTTGATCAACGATGCCCCCGCGGTGGGGGTCGACGGCGGGGGACGCGCGGCGGTCGCCGGCGACCGGTACCGGGTCCGCCGCTTTCTGGGGGGGTTCTCGATGACCCTCGAGGGCTTCCGGCTCGCGATGGGCGATGGCGACCGCTGGCAGACGCCGCGGCGGATCGGCGGGCCACGTGTCGGCCGGCCCGTGATCCGTGGTGACGCCGCTGGGGGTCTCGTCCTCCTCGCTGCACTACCGGGTGCCCCTCGGGTGATGGTCCGGCCGATCCGCGCCAACGGGACGCTGGGGCCGCTTCGCACGGCGTCCGCCGGCGACGTCCGGCGGTTCGAGATCGGAGAGGACGGCACGAGCGTCGTCGTCGGCACCCGCAGTACCGCAGCGGGCGGACGACTCGAGGTGCTCGCCGCCGTCGCGCCGGGGCGGGGACGGCCGTGACCCGCAAACGCCTCGGCCTCATCGGCCTCGCCTGTCTGGTCGCCGTGGCCGTCGGCGTCGCCTTTGCGCTCGCTGTCACCTCCGGCGGCTCCCCCTCGGCGCGACTCTGGGGCGAACCCACGCGGGTGCCGGTCCCCGATGGGGCGGTCGGGACCGCGCGGGTCGCGGTCGGCAACGACGGGTCGGTCGTCGTCATCTTCGTCGTCCGACGCGACGGCGAGTCACAGCTGCGCCACATCGCCCGATCCGCCGGAGGCGATTGGACAGCGCCGGAGACGGTCACCACGTCGCCGTTCCGGATCATCCCCGACGCCATCGCCGTCGGCCCCGGAGGGGACCTCGCCGCCACCTGGCTGCTGAACGGAGGTCGCCGGTCGCTCCTGATGGCCGGGACGATGACGCCCGGAGAAGGATGGTCCCCCGCCCAGGCCCTCTCTCGCGTCGGGAACGCCTCCTACTTCACACGCGTTGTCGTCGCGGCCGACGGCACGACAACCGTCGTCGCCCGGGGGCTGCAGGGGCCCGGTCTTTGGGCTGTCCGCCACGAACCGGCCGGCGGCTGGAAACCCGCTCAGCGGATCACCCCGCCGGGGCTCGGCACCGACGCTCCCGCCACGGCCATCGCCCCCGACGGACGCATCGGCGTGGTCGCCCTCGCCAAACGCCCCAAGGTGCCCCGCTCACTCACCGCCATCCTGTCCACCCCAGCCGGGGAATGGGGGAGGCCGGTGCCGCTGCCGGCGACCTGGGGCGCCCGTTCCCCGATTGCCGCGTTCACAGCGGACGGGACGCTTGTTGCTGGTTGGACCCGCGAGTCGGCGGGCCGGGCGACGGTCGAGAGCGCCGCGCTCCCCGCCGCCGGATCGTGGACCGCGATCCGCCGATGGGATCGCCTGCCCAGAAACCGCGTCGGAGCGCCGGTCATCACTGGCACCGATGCCCCACACCTGGCCTGGACACGCTGGGTCAGCGCACCCCAGGACCGCCTCGCAGAGGTCCGCGCCGCCGATCCGGCCGCCTCCGACGAAGCCGTGACGGTGGCCGGACCAGAGTTCCCACCCGTTGACCGCGACCCTGCGACACCGGCCAACATCGTTTACGGCCCGCCGCCGCTGATACTGCTCGGCGGGACAGGCTCGACGCCGCTCCTGTTCGCCGTCCAGCCCGGCGCCGACGGATCGCAGGTCTGGGCGTCGGCCGCCAGCGGATCTGACTGGGAGACACCCACGGTCCTCGCCTCCGGGACCGGCTTCGCCTTCCCGGTTGCCGCCGGAGGGAACGGCGCACGCGCGGTAGCGGTCTGGGCCGCCGGTCCACCCGTGAGCGCCGCGGACCGGCTCCTCATGGCCGAGCGATGACGGGTCGGCGGGATGCAGAGGACCGCACCGTGCGTAGACCTACCAGGCAGCTTCCGCGTTTCGGTGCGGGGGGCGGCCGCAGGCGGCGCGTCGTGGGGGGTGTAGGGCCGGACGGGTCTAGGAGGCGGCCATGATTCTGGAAGGGATCGCAGCGACAGCGATCGCAGTGGCGGGCGCCATCGGCCTCGTGCTCTGGGTGGACACCCGCGTCGAACTGGACGCCTTCGCCGTGTGGAGCCTGACCGCGGTGGTGCTCATCAGCACCGCGGGGGTGACTCTCGCGCTGCGCTGGACGGCGCTCGACTTCACGCTCGGCTCGGTCGCCGCGATCCTGCTCACCCTCACCGGTTGGATGGCGGTCGTCCTTCTCACGACGCACCGGACGCGGACCGCGCCGGCAGAGGGTGACGACTCGGCGGGATGAGCCTATTGACCAGACACGTGCGCTACATCTGACGGTCTGCCCGGGGGCCTTAAGCGACTTGCCGGCTCCCGTGCCGCCTCGAAGGACCGGAACCCCTGGTGCTTCTCGGGTCGCCGCGACGTAAGCGGCAGGTCAGGGGTTCGAGTCTCCTCTCCGGCTTTGGCGAGGAACCCGCTTAGTGAAGCGGTTCTCCGGACGTCGGTGGGTCCTCCTAGCGGATGCCAGCAGACGCCGGAGAGGGCCTCGAGGCCTTCACTGCTTGCAGACACGGTGGAGGAGGCGGTGGAGGAAATCGTCTCCGACCTCCGCCCAACGCGAAGGTCGCGGGTTCGAACCCCGTCGTCCTGCTTCACGGAAGCTCCTGGATGACTGCGCTGCTTGTAAGCAGACGCGGGAGCCATTGGCGCACGCGCGCCCGGCCGGAGTCGGCGCCGCACGTCGCTGACGAACGACGGGTCCAGGTGCGCCAGGCGCCCCTCTGTGAGACAGGAGCCTCCCACCTGGGGCCGGGCTACAAGCCTGCTGCGCCCCTATCCTTTGAAGTCCGCCGCGGCCGCCCGCCGAATGAACCGCACAGCGTGTATCCGGTGGTTCGTCGCCGGCCAACGGAAGCCCTCGCGCCCGGCCGGTGCGCGTCACCTCCGAGGGGGTCCAAGGGTCTTTCTAGACGCGACACCCAATCTCACCGCCAGCCGATTCAGGAGCGAGGACCTCCGCTCCGCAAAAAAAACGTGGGCGGCGATCTTCAAGACGTACGATCCTGCCTGGCTAGCGGCTCCAGTCGGCCCGCTAGCGAAACATTGGACGTCTACGGGTGATCCCTCTGCCTTCTTCGTGATGCACGTTGGGCAGGCACTCTCGGCCGTGCGACACAACCTGACCGAGAAGTCTGTCCCCTCCTTCGACGAACGGGTCAGAGGCCTTCTCCGCTCTAACTCCGAGGCTGCGTTCCAGACCTCTCTGGCCGAGTTCGAGGTTGCGGCGGCTTTCTCGGAGTTCGTCGGTCCGATTTCGTTTGACCCGCTAGTCCGAAAGGAGGAACTGGCGGCTCCCGACCGACCCCGCTCACCCGATTTCGCGATCCGTCTCCCGGATGGCGACGTCATGATCGAAGTGACCGTTATGACGCCGTCGTTTCTGGCCGAATGGGAGAAGGCGAAGGCCGCGGTCGCGCACGCAATCAGGCGCTACGTGAACAAGAGCGGGCTACGTCGTGCCGTCGAGGTGCGCCTCCCTTGGACCGCGACGCCCACCGAAGCTGTCAGCCTGGTGACGCCACGTGTCCTGCATGCCATGCGGAGCCAAGAGGAGGGCCGTGTGTCCAGGTGGCTGGGAGGCTGGCCAGCCTCCCTTCGTTGGAGCGACTTGCCCATCCTGAGTGGGTATCCGGCTGGCCGCTCGACCCGACTCAACGCGTCGGTCCCAGCAATCGGAAGCGCGGTCGCCATCAGCGTCTCGCCATGTGGGCCCGTGGGTGGCTTTCGCGAGCGTGTCCTTCGGTCTCTTCGCAATGTCCTCGACGGCAAGCGCGCTCAGTTTCCCTTTTCCCATCCCTACCTTCTCGTGCTTCAACTCGGACACGATCAGTTACCGCCCTCCGGGCTCGAAGAGCTGCTGGCGTCAAGAATCTGGCCCAATAGCCAGTACTCGTGGCTCACTGGCGTCGTCCTCTTTATCCCGCCCCCAGTTCGTGGCGCGGCGGGTTCGAAGACCGAGATGAGACTCTCGATCAACCCCGCGGCAGAGCATCCGCCTAGCGATGCTTTGATCGCCCTCTTCGAGGGAAGACAACAGTTCCATCTTCCGCGCTAAGTCTCGCGTTCAACGAGGTGATAAGGCGGACCGACGGACTACTTGAGGGCCAACCCGGCGCACCCGGCGAGTTCTCGATCCGCGTGGTTCGCCGGGCACAAGCGCAGGCGCGACCACCTGCTAGGTCAGCCCCCTGATCAGGGGACTCGGCACCTTCGGTAGGACGAGCGTGAGGGACTCGGTGGGGCGTGAGATCGCCACGTAGAACAGGTTGCGGTCAGCCCTCGTGCCCCGAAACGTACCTACGCCAGCATCCGCTAGGACTGCGTGAGGAAACTCCCGCCCCTTAGCTTTATGAATCGTGCTTACGCAGCGACGCGGCATGGGCGAGGCGGCGAGGGCTTGCTGCGCGGCGTAGGCCGCGTCATAGATCTGATCCGTGAGCGGCGCCTCTGGAAGAGAACCAAGGACGCCTAACGCGTTGGGTGAGTGCTTGGCCCAGCCGAGCGACTTCCCGTTTCGGAGGATCAGGTGCAGTGATCTGATCGCCCCCTGAAAGGTGGGATCCGATACCAAGGCCGACACGACCTTCCTTGCGACCAAGGGGTGGTCGAGCTGGCCGGCTTCTTGACCCGAGGCACCGATGGCGGCATTGAGTTCGTATCGGAGGGCGCTGGCGCCGGTTCCGCTCCATCGGCCAGTGCCTGACAACAGCCGGAGGATCGCATCGAGGAGTGCAGACGGGTCGTCCTCCCCCTCGAGGACGTTGTTCAGGAAGAGGTCTACCGCGCCGAGATTGCTTCCCTCGAAAAAGTCGAGCTCGAGATCGGCGTCGGCGGCGAGGGTCAGCGCATCGGCGTTACTGCGCACCAGGACAACCACGTCCCTCGGCGCACCTGGCTCCAGGAGTACCTGGCGAAGAGGCCCGAAGTCTCGAGAGCCTCCTCGATGCCTAACGACTGCCACGCTGTCAGGAGCGCCGCGAAGATCCACGGGGCGGCCCGACACGAGATCAGTCCGTGCACCTGCGATCCACTGCCCCAGGGCGGCATTCCTCTGCCAGCGCCAGCTTCCGGTAAGCGAGACGGCTGGCATCTCGCCAACGAGGGCATCCCATCCCGGCACGCCTTTGGCGAAAAGCATGATCGCCTGAAGTGCGTCTCCGAAGAACCGCACTCGTGAGCCGGCCCTCGCCAGGGTCATGACCAGCAAGTGCTGGTCCCGTGCCGCATCCTGGTGCTCATCGGCGAGAACGAATGGGAAGCGAGCGGCGACCGCGGCCGATAGGGTGGGCGTCGCCTCGAGAAGCCTCGCCGCCTTCCATCGGACCTCGGCGAACCAATCCGCTGTCGGATTAGGCCCTAATCGGGGTGGGCGAAGGGGATCGGGCATCTCCCAGCGCGTCGCATACGGCGAGAGAACCTCGATCGCGAACGAATCCAGAGTCAGGGCCACCACTTGACCGGCTATGTCGCCTAGCCGGTTCCTGATCTCGTCCCTTGCCGAGTTGGTATGGCTCAGAAACAGGACCCGCTGCCACGGCTCGATGGTGGCCGCTACCAACCCGGCGGCTTCGACGGCCGTATGCGTCTTTCCCGCGCCAGCGGCCGCTTCGACCGCAAGCAGCGGCTCCGGGCCGACGATTCGGGCGAGGCACTCGGCTGGGTCTACAGCGATGCTGCAGGCGCCTAGGGTTCGATGTGGTCTTGCACGTGTCGCCAGAAGGTGTCGACGCGCTGCAGGAGAGGGGAGTTCGACGGGACGTGGGATTGGACGAAGCGTCCGAGACTGGCGCCGCCTTCACGACTCTTGAACCAGCCCCGCTTGTGCGCTGCCGCAGCCACGGCCTCGCGTACGGCAGCCGGATCTTCTCCAGCAGCAGCCAGCTCGGATGGTGTGAGCTTGCCGGGCCGCCCCATCCTCTCGCCTACCTGCTGCGCTCGTCGGCCAGGGAAGTCTGTGGGGTCCTCCTTGGCTGGCCACGCCAGAAGTGCATCGACCGCAGCCAGGTCGGGCAAGGCGAGGACGACAGAATGTTCGAGGTTCCGGCTGTCAGGATCGATATGCATCCGGATGCCTTTGTCGATGAGTCGTTGGCGCGTGCCAGAGTGGCTCACCTCGTTGTCGACGAAACCCATCACGGTGTGTCCCGATGAGTGAAGCTCTTCGATGAGCACGAGTGAGGTTTCGTGACCGCCTCCGTCGGCGACGTGGACGCCGAGCCCGAACAGATCCTGTCCGATGGTCGCCGCGGCACTGCCCAGTAGCCTCTCGACAAAGCCGACCTCGGTAACCCCCTCCCCAACGATGATGAGCCGAGCAAAGAAGGCGCTTGGATCCTCCGTGAGGAGCTTAGGGACGCGTCCGCCGTCCACCGGCATCGGGCGCGGGCACCCCTCGATCTGGACCACACGCCAGATCTCGCCTGCGCTTGCGCACGCCAACACGGTGGGCGAGTGCGTGGTGACGAACGCTTGGCCCGAGGCACCCGTCACGCCCCGTAGAAGACCGAATACCTGTCGTTGGCGGTAAGGCTCCAAGCCCGTTTCGAGCTCGTCTGCGATAGCGATTGCCCCGTCGGAGGCTCGCGCTGCGGCTAGAGAAACCATGGCCAACTGCTGCGTGCCGCGTCCGAATGAGCCCATGGGCATCTTCGCCTCGCCGCCGTGGCTCACGACTAGACCGAACGTGGCTACCGGGCTCTGCCCTCGAGACGAAACGATGCCGAGACCTAGTCCGTCCGTGGGCACGCCGGCGGCCTTCAGACTGGCGCCGACGCGCTTCAGCGCGGCGTCGGACTCCTCCGGCAGGCTGAAGTCATTCGTGAGCCCTCGAAACGCTTGGACCGCGGTACCCCTGAGCTTGTCCCCCCGCAACGCACGCTCAAGGAGGGCGCCGCGGCGCATTCGAAGTTCCGACTCGGGGGACCGCCCGACGCCGACGCTCCACATGGCCAACACAATCCGATCCTGTACAGAGAGTCGGCGGTTGGCCGCCCCCGGCGACAGGAGTTCGTGAACGACTTCGAGGTCGGGCGTCCCACTTACAAGGATCCGCAGCACCGGTTCGTCGTCGGTCTCCGGTGACGGCCTTCCATGCAGTTCGCGTTTGGCGGAATCCCAGCCCCATAACGGGGGCATGAAGAGGGAGGCCTTCACCTCGTCAGACAAGGCTCCAACCAAGAGCTCAATCGAGAAGCCTTTCCGAACTTCGAGATCGGAATAATCAGTCTCGTCTGCGCCCTGCACCACCGAAGGCGTCAAAGCCAGCTCGAGCGCGTCCAAGATGGCGGTTTTCCCGATGTCGCCATGACCTACGAGCACATTCATCCCTGGTCCGGGATGCCATTCGAACTCTCGGAGCGAGCGGAACCGCTCCACTCGGACACGGCGGACCTGCACTAACTGTTCTCCGCGGCCGAGGCTATTCTTGACGAGACGGAGGCCGGTCTTTTTCGGGCGCGCCTAGTGGAAGACTCCTCGGCTCGGCTCTGAGTTCGTGTGGGCATGAGGAAAGAGCCTAGATACGAGCGCGGACGTGTTCGGACCTCATGTTCAACCGCCACGACTGGTGACGAGGTCCTAGTCGCCCCTGGGTCCGGTCAACTGAGAAGAGAGCACGAGACCGGGGCGCAGTTGCACTGGAAGTGCCGGGGGGCCGATGCCAGTCGTTCGGTCTTCGATCCGTGTGCTCACGATTCGTGCTGCGACGGCGCCCGCGTACTACGAGCGGGTCGAGTTCGGCCGCGATGACTACTACGGGGAGGCTGGGGCGACGCCGGGCGCTTGGGTCGGTCGCGAAGCTCGTGCGCTCGCCCTTAGCGGGTCGCCGGAGCGCGGCGATCTGGAGGCGCTGCTCGGGGGTTCCTCACCGCGGACGGGTGAACCGTTGGGGGTGCCGAGCCGGCGGGTGAACGCCGGGTTTGATCTGACGTTCACGGCGCCGAAGTCGGTGTCCGTCCTGGCGGCCGTCGGTGATGAGCGGGTTCGTGGCGCGGTGCTGGCTGCGCACGAGGTGGGCGTGGCCGCGGCGCTGGATCATCTGGAGCGGTTCGAGTGCTGGACTCGCCGTGGCGGGGGTGGCGCCCGGGTGATCCGGGCGGGCGGGTTCGTGGGGGCGGCGTACACGCATGAGATGTCGCGGTCAGGGGATCCGCACCTCCACACCCACGTCGTGGTGGCGAATGTGGTGCGCGGTGAGGACGGCCGGTGGACGACGCCGGACATGCGTCCGGTGTACGCCGGGGCGAAGACGGCGGGCGCGATCGCCGAGGCGGTCATGCGTGACCAGCTGACGCGGGAGCTCGGGGTGGAGTGGGGGCCGGTGGTGAACGGCATCGCCGAGCTGGCGGGCGTGCCGGAGGCGGTGCGCACGCATTTCTCGGCGCGGCACGCCGAGATCATGGAAGAGGCCGCCGTGCGGGGATTCACGGGTCGTGCGGCGCTCGACTTGATCCAGCGGGAAACGCGTGACCGCAAGCGCCACATCGACCGGGATCGGGCGGTCGCGGAGTGGCGGGCGCGGGCGGCGGAGCACGGCTTCGGTGAACGCGAACTGGCGCAACTGCTCGGCCGCCAACGGCCGGTGCCGGCAGCCGAGTACCACCGCCGCCTGGTTGAGGTTGGGGACCGGATGCTGGGCCCGGAGGGTCTGACCCAACGGGACTCGACGTTCACCCGAAGGGAGGTGATCCAGTACGTCTCCGACGCCCATCCCGAGGGGGCGCCACCCGGCCGGCTAGAGGAACTCGCCGACGCGTTCCTCACGCGGCGGTGCATCCCCCTCCTCCGTGATGAGGCTGGGGACACGGGTCATCGAGAGCAGCGGTACACCACCCACGACATGCTCGACACCGAACGGCGCCTCCTCGCGGCCGGCACTCACCGCGACCCGATGGCGGCTGTGCGCGCAGGTCGGGAGGCGGTGGACGCCGTGATCGCCCGCCGGCCGACGCTCGGCGCGGATCAGGAGGAGGCGGTGCGGCATCTGTGCGGTGGGTCGCACCGGGTGCGGGTGTTGGAGGCGCGGGCGGGTACGGGGAAGACGTTCACGCTCGACGCCGTCCGAGAGGCCTATGAGGCGTCCGGTGTCCCGGTGGTTGGTGTCGCTTGGCAGGGGCAGGCCGCCGACCTCCTCCAACGCGACGCCCACATCCCGTCGCAGACGGCGGCACTACTCCAGGTGCGCGCTGGCCGGGGTGAGGAGCCGATCCCGCGTCGGAGTGTCGTAGTTGTGGATGAGGCGTCGGTGATGCCGACCCGCGCTCTCGAACAACTCATCACCCAGGCAGCCGACCGGGAGGCGCGCGTCCTGCTCGTGGGGGATCGGGCGCAGCTGCCTTCGATCGACGCCGGCGGCGGGTTCGCCGCCCTCGCCGGCCGATTGGGTGCCGCCGAGTTGACGGTGAACCGGCGACAGCAGAGCCCCCTGCGGCAACGGGTCGTCGCGTGTCTCGCCGACGGGGATGCCGCCCAGGCGGTGCGGCTCCTCCGCCGCAGCGGCGCCCTCCACGCGTACGACGACGCCCGCGATGCCCGCGCCGACCTGGTCGCCGCGTGGGCGCAGGCGGAGGCGGAGTCACCCGGCCGGAATCTGATGCTGGCCCACGACCGCCGCGATGTCGCTGAACTCAACCGCCTCGCCCGGGCGTGGCGCGAGTCGTGGGGTGGGATCTCGGACCGGCGGATCGTCGCCGGCGGCACCGAGTGGGCGGTCGGTGACCACATCGTCTGCCGCCGAAACGACTACGCCGTCGGCGTCAGGAACGGAACCCGCGGCACGGTCACCGCCATGGACGACCACGGTCGCCACATCGACCTCGTCACCGATCACGGCGATCAGGTGCGACTCCCCGCTGTCTACCTGGCGGACGCCCACCACGGGTACGCACTCACGGGCCACGTCAGCCAGGGCGAAACCGTGGACCGCACCTTCGTCCTCGCCTCACCCGAACGTGGAGGCGCCGAGTGGGCGTACGTCGCCGCGTCCCGGCACCGCCACGACCTCCAGGTATTCGCCGTTCACCCGGACCTGGGCGAGGTCGAGCAGGCTTTGGGCCATGCGTGGGCGAGAACGCGGGCGACGGGTCTCGCCCTCGATCACCTCGAGCCGCACGGACGGAGCGTCGGCGTGGAGCTGCCCGGACGGTGAGGATCTCCGGGCCCGCGCTCCCGGCGGCGGCGTTCGCTGCGGACAGGGTCGGTACATGTCCGCTCGCTCGACGCCGACAACGGGAAGGTGGCGAGTCTCCTCCCGGCCTTGATTCGGCAAGCTTCTGGCGCGTCGGTGGTTCTGTGACCGCGATCGACATTCCGGAGGTCGACCGGTGGGAGGACGTCGAGGTCTTCTTCTCGATGGCCGAGAGCCTGGTCGAGGCCGGCGCCAGCTCGGCGTTGATGCAGGCCCGTCGGCTGCGCCACGATGAGCGCTCCGAGGCGCAGCTCCTGGCGGGGCTGACCTTCGGTGAGGTCGCGCTCGCCGAAGGCCCTCACGCCGGACGCGCCCTGGAGGAGCTCGTCGCGATGCTCGACGAGCGCGATGACGTCCTCGCACTGTTCGGGGCGCTCGAGGGCATCGGGTTCCTGTCTCGCGCTCCCAGCGCTGCGCCCGCGCTCCGCCGGCTTGTGGGCCACGAATCCCCGGAGGTGCGCGCAAGCCTCGCCGGTGCCCTCCACAGCGCCCACGAGCCGGGTGACGCCGCGACCGAGGCATCCCTCATCCTCCTGGCGGCGGACCCAGAACCGGGGGTACGTGAGGAGGCCGTGCGTGGCCTGGTACGCCTGAGCGGATGGATGACCGAGGACGTGCGGGCTGCACTGGCCGCCCGCGCACGCGACGAGAGCACCGCGGTCGCGCTGACGGCGTTGTCCGGCCTCGCCCGCGTCGGGGAGGAGATCGAACCGGAGGCACTCGCCGCGGTCCTGACCGCCGACATCCTTGAGTCGTTGCCCGAGCGGGCGCGCCTGCAGGCCCTCGAGGCCGCCGCTCTCGCCGCCACCCCGGAGGTGTTCGACGCTCTCGGGGGTCTGCGGCGCACATGGCGGTCGCCCGACGCCCGCTCCACCCGGGTCCTGATGGCCGCCTTGGCCTGGTGCGCGCCGCCGGAGATGACTGCCTCGACCGACGATCGCCCACCGTTCGATCAGCGCCTCGCGCGCTGGCTGACCGGCAAGAGATGCATCATCGGCCTGCGCCACATCAACGCGGACGGTGAGACGACCGGCATGACCCAGATCCACGGGGAGATCCTCACCTTCAACCCCACCCAGCTCGTGATCCGTGACCTGTCCGACGGCGACGACCTGTCGATGCCGGCGGACACCTCCGTCTTTCGGTACGCACCTGTCGGCGACTACCGCCTGCGGTCCACCGGTGAAGTCGTCACCGACCCCGATGCCGAATGCCGCTGGGCCATCCAGGACGAACCGGCGGTGGATAGCGAAGACCGAGGGGCCTTCACCTGACGGGGTCCAGAGGGCTCCTGCCAGGGCGGCACCACTTGCGACAAGAGGCCAACCGTCAGCCTCTTCCGGAACGAGACTTCATCTCCCAACGTCTCGAGTCGGCGGCCCTCAAGCCACCGAGCGAAGGAGCGGCCGGCCATGGCCTTAGAGGTTGATCCACGCGACGTCCCGCGGCGGGATATCGCCCAGGACTCGAAGCTGTGGGTCGTCGCGACGGTCGAGGAAGGCCGTGTGCGGGCAACCTGGGAGGCTTACGCGCCGGGCGCAGGTGCCTATGCGGCCCGCGCCCTGGAGCTCTGGCTCCCCGAACTCCAGCTCCACGATCTCCTGGATGAGGTGAGCTTCCTGTACGTGGCGATGAGCCGGGTCCCCGGACCGGGGGATCCCCCCTTCTTCGGTGACGGTTCCCCTTTGACACATCTCGGCTTCGGAGTCGACCCCGCGGCTCCGGAAGACTGGGAGACGGCGAGAGTCGAAGACATCATCAGCCAGTTCATCGATGTCCTCCGCGTACAGTGAGTGGCGTCGTGCCCCTTTCGGCAGACCCTCCGGCCGGAACCGTCGCGCGTGTTCGTAGGGGCATCGGCTGTGCCCCTGGAAGGACACCCCCTCGCCCTAGGGTGTGAACGTGGTCCTGGCGCGGGCATCCCGGCAGAAGCTCGGGAACGACGACACGGCGCGCCTCGCGTTCGCGGATGAGGCTGGGCCGCGCGCGGCGACGCCGGGCAGGCGGCTGCTCGTCGTGGACGACCGGCCCGCCTTCGAGCTCTCCTTCTGGTGCGGGACCTGCCCGTTCCTGTTCGAGCGGCTCGGCGGCGCGACCGACACCCTCTCCCTGGAGGGGCTGTCGGATCGTCTGACAGCCGGGCTGGACGACGTCGACGCCGAGGTCGTCGAGGCTTTCTCGCCGCTCCTTCCTGCGGGCGACTACGTCCCGTTCCTGCTGGAGGTCCGGCCTCGGTTGGTCCTCCCCGTCGGCGACGGGGACTACTTCTCCCACGAGCAGGTCACCACGTGGGGCATCGAGGCCTTCTGGGGGCTGCCCGTCTACCCGCGCACGCCCTACTACCGCACCTTCGAGACGGTGGTCGACGCGGAAGCCCACCTCTATGAGTTCGTGGTGCCGATGGTGCCGCCGTCCTGGAACGACCCCGTCCGTGTCGCCGAACACGCCCAGCTGCTCGCCGCCGGCTCCCGCCCGACCGCGGTCGCGGTCTCGACGCTCGACGTGTGCGCCCCGGCGATGGAGAACGGCACCGACTGGTACAGCCACTGGTGCCTGACCCATTTCGTCCTCGACGGGCACCACAAGCTCGAGGCCGCGGCGCAGACCGGCTGGCCGCTGACCCTGCTGTCCCTCGTCTCGGTCGCCGGCAGTCTCGCGTCGGGCCCTCAGATCGCACGGCTCGCCGATCTCCGGGCGCGGCCGCCAGAAGCCCGCCCCGCGACGGAGCCGGTGGAGGATGTGAACCGGGTTGACGTTGTGCGGACGCCGGTGATCGTGAGAAGCGACGCGGACGTGGAGCTCTACGAGTCGGTCGCCGCCGCGGAAGCGGAGATCGAGTCACCCGAGGTGGAGGCGGGTGACGTCGAGGCGTGGGACGCCGCAGGCCGACCCCTCGAGGCGCGCATCGTCGGCAAGCTCCGCAAGGGCCGCTGGACCACCGACATCCTCCCGGTCCGGCTGGTTCCCACCGAGGCCGCAGCCGTCCCGGAGCGGCCCGCGGATCTGCTGCGGGCGGGACTGGCTCTCGTCGGCCACCCGTATCCGGGTCGCTGTCGCTCGAAGAACTCATCGAGCTATGGGGGACGCACATCGGGGTGAAGACAGGGCGTCGGTGACCGAGGCGGGCTGACGGCCGAGCCGGCCGTCGGCCCTTCGACTCGTCGGACGACCTGCGGGTTGAGTGCCCACTGGTTGTTCGGAGATCGCTTGTCGCTGAGCGGATCACTCCGGCCCCCGCTCGGATCTGAGGAATTCCGGCCCGAACCACTTGACCTCCCGCGCTCCTATCGGCGGGGTCTTCATATCGGGATCATCACTCTGGACAAGCCAGAGCAGCCGACGTCCAAAGAGCGCGGCGTAGCGCCCAGCGCTCTCGAACGCGTCGAGCAGCCCACCGCCCAAGGTTCGATCCTTCCCCATGATCCGGTCGAACCCGCGAACCACAACGACGGTGCCGGATGCAGACGGATCGGCGCCGTGCCTCTCCTCGGCGACGTCACGCAGGACATCATCGAGCGCTGCCAGGTTCGCGCCGTAGTACTCCGGGAAGTCGAGGGCCTCGGCAAGTGAGCGGTGGACGTCGGTTTCCGACTCCCAGCCTCGCCCGTCGATCGAGACGACCTGGTAACCCCGGTCGGCTAGCCAGTGGCTCGTGTCTCCAAGGCGCTGGATCGACCAGAACAACGATACGTGGCCGTCCTGGGCTATCTGGAAGGCGAGATCACCGTTGAAGGGGGCGTCGTGGTCGAACACCGGCATGACCCGACTCTAGTGTCGCTGGCGGGTGGGTGGTGAGAATGGCTAGGATCGCCCAGCCGGTGAGGGCGATGGCGACTCCTGTGACGGCGCCAAGGGGGGACTGTAGGGCGGTCACCCGAAGGGCGGCGGCGACCGCGACAGTGGTCGTAGCGATGAGCGCGGCGAGAGTGACTGCCTCGGCGCCGTCGAGGGCGACGCGGTGATCCACCCACAGCCGCAGGCCGATCACCCCCGCGACGGCGACGACCGCCGAGAAGGTCACCTCCCACGCCACGCTAGGCGGGCCGCTGCGTGAGAACAGGCGTCGCGGTGTACGTCACCGTGAACGCCGCGACGTAGAACTGGGGCTTGTAGCAGCGCAGCACCTTGCGGCGAGAGATGATCGGGCCGCGGCGGCCGTTCACGCGGGGCCCCCGCTTCACCGTCAGGACTTCGCCGCAGTACTGGCCGGGTCCGAACCGACCGAACGTGCCGTACCCGTAGAAGCCACCGTAGGGGTTGCCGAGGGTCTCCTCGACGGATGTGATCGCGCCGGGGGTGAGCCCGGCGGCCTGGCCGAGGCGGACCGCCTGGTTGCGGGCGGCGGTGAACGCGAGGGGGATCGCTTGCGCACGTGCCTTTGCGACGGCGTTGACGATCTTCGCGTTCGTCAATGGCGCCGGGGCCACGACCTTCACCTGCACCAGCCCGGCGGAGGTGATCGTTTCTCCGTGAGCTGCCCCCGCGCCTGCCGCGACGAGGACACCCGCCAACGTCGCAGCGATACCCGTGCGTGCCCGCATGGATCGACCTCCGATGCCGTGGTGGTGCCCGGGACGGCAACCACCGATCGGTCGACCGTAGAAGCCGGGGGGGACGCGAGAGCCACTGTTCGGTGATCCACTGTTACGTGTCACCGCGTGCACTACTTAGCATGTAAGGGAGGCAGGTCTTGGGTCGCACGCGATAGCAAATGTGGCAGCAGTTGGTCGCGTTTGACCCGTGGGGTTTCTAACTCCGCAGAGATCCGGGGCGGGGCCAACACTTTTGGCGAGCGGTTGCCCGCTCAGACGTTCCCGGAAATTTGAGGAGATGATGATTTCAACAGCAGTTCGGAGAAACCCCATCGCGATGCTCGCGTTGCTGGCGACGCTCTTGGTGGCGGCCGCCGCGGCCTTGGCGTTGCCTGGCACCGCCAAGGCTGTTCAGAACTCGGGGGCATTCGTCGGCCCAGCGGCCAACAGGTGCGTCTTTATCGTGGTCGCCTTCCAGGAGCCGCCCTACGGAATCTCGGGGGGTGGCGTCATCCGCACGGCCGTCCACTCCTACAACGGCGCTCCCCCCTCGTGTGCCGGCGGCACCAGGCTTGAGAGCCCCGGAGCGATCCGCACGAATCAGGTCCTGCAGAAGTACGTCGGCAACAACTGGGTGTACTGCGCAGGCACGCAGACCGGCGACTACTACAACACCGTCACCGACACCAACAAGGTGATCCAGAGCAACTACGGCGCGTCACCGGTCTGTGGCGGCGGTGCCTACCGAGGGATGGGGCGCGGCTGGGTTAGCGGCTATGGCGGCGCAGTCGTCACCGGTCAGTACGGCCTGTAATGCGTAACAATCACATGAAGGAAGGGCGAGTCATGAAGCGTCCGGCGAGGACGGCGCGGTTTGTCGGAACGGCGGTTCTGGTTCTCGGCTTGGCGACGGGCGTGGCGTTCGGTGTCGGCGAGTCGTCGTCGTCCGCGGTGATCGACCCCGCCACCTTGGAGCTCCCGGAGTCCGCCCCTCGGTCTCCCTGGGTCAGGGCCGACGGATCCGTGGACGCCGCGCGGGTGCCGCAGGGTCCGCGTGCGGAGTCGTGGGTGCGGGCCGACGGGAGCGTTGACTGCTCCCGGGCTCCGGCGACGATGGGCGTCGCCACCTTCGACGGCGGGATCATGTTGGACGCGAAGGGCCGAGAGGTGCGTGTCCCGCTGTTGGCTTGCGGCTCCGACGAGAGTCCTGAGCTGATGAGGGCGTGGGCCGTCCGGATCGGTCAGATGCAGGCCGCTGACGCGCAGACGCGTGGGGTGACCCCGGAGCGCTAGGCGTCGCCGGAGGGATGCGGTACCGGCTCGCCACAGCGAGCCGGTACCGCAATGCTCATGGCGCCTGGGATGGCATGCCGGGTGGGGTGACCAGGACCCGATAGGCCCCGGTTCCCGTTTCCCGCTCGAGAAGCGCCGGATCCATGTCGGCCACGACGTCGCCGGCGGCGGGACCGTTGGCGTACACCGCGGTCGGCGCTCCCTGGCCCGTTTCGGCGAGGAAGAAGCCGTCCGTGACTGCGACCTCGCTTCCTGAGACGTTCACCGTCGTGATGCCGGAGGGCAGCAGCCCTGCCACGTAGATCGGCCGGCCTCCGGGAGAAGTCGCGTAGCTGTTGACCATGCCGCCGCCGGCCACGAATGCCGCCTCGTCGGTGCATGTGCGACCGGTGATCGTCTGATCGGCCGACGCCACCTGGACGAGGCAGGCGCCATCCCCAGACGGTGCGCGGAAATATTGGTAGCCGTTCAACTCACCCATGAAGGCCCCGCGGCTGGCGTCGATGTTCATCGCCTGAGAGCCGATCGGGTCGTCGGGGAGCACGCGCGTGCCCACCACGGCCGCGGCGCTTCCGGCGAGGACCAACGCGCACGCGACACCGAGGGCCCACCGCCGCTTTGAGCCTGCGCTCGTCGGCCGAGACCGACGTTCGACCGGGGACGGCTCCTGATCCGCGATACGCCAGAAACGTTCGAGAGCGGCATCGGTTGCCTCGTCGTCGGCGTGTGCCCAGTCCTGGGCGATCGGATCCGCCTGCGCCAACAGCACGCCGACGTCGGCCTCTGCCTGCGGATGCACTTCCTTCGTCATGAGTCGTCTCCTCCGGTCGCCGGCTGTGGTGTGGCGTTCGAAACACGGGGCTTCGCGGCAGGGCCCGCATCGAGGTCGGTCATGTGGCGACGCAGCCTCCGGCGTCCTCGCGAGAGCCGCGTGGCGAAGAGGGGCTTCGGAATGCCGACCACCTCGGCGGCCTCCGCATGCGAGAGGCCGTCCCAGTAGACGAGGGTGAGCGCCTCTTGGTCCTTCGCGGACAAGCGCGCGAGGGCTTCGAGGATGACCGGGGGCTCCCCGGTCGGTGCGCCACCGTGGGGCGGCGCCAGCACCCCGAGCTCATGCTCCAACGCGTCGAGCCGCGTCTCTGATCGCCTGCGAGTCGCGATCACCTTGCGAGCGACTCCGAGCAACCAGGCCCGCTCATTCGAGATCGCCTGGTCGCGTCGCCTCCACGCGGTCAGGAACGTGTCCTCGGCGACGTCATGTGCGTCCGTTTCGCCGACCCGGCGGGCCGCGAATGCGAGCACCGCTCCATGGTGGGCGCGCCAGAGCACCTCGAACCGTTCCCGCGCTTCCCTGTCGTGTTCTCTCATCGTGGACATAGTGGCCGGGAGCCGTCGGTTTCTGACAGGGCACATCGAGTGAGCGGATATCGGCGGCGGGGGGCACGGAGCCGGCCTTGCCCAGCCGACCCGCGCCACGCCCCGCGCGGCACCGACGCGTCACATCGGCGCCGCATCCCACGCTAGGCGGCAGGGGGGATCGGGGCGCGCTCTCGAAGTTTTCCCCTGCCGCGTTTCCTGGTCGAGGACGATTCTGGAGTCGGCTTCGGCGGCGCGTGGGAAGGGCAGACCCTTGGTCGGAGTACATCTTTCGGCGGCCGTCCTGCGCGGTGCGGCTTCGAAACGACCGGGGAGGCCGGTTGCGCGTACCAGGGAAAGCCTGGGGGCCGCGGCGTGCGCTGACGCCGGAGGGCTACGCGGACATCCAGCACCCACCGCGACGTGCTGAGGGTCCACCATGGACTCGGTGCCGGGGCGTTGTCGTCCTTTGCCACTCCGCGTAGCGGTGGGAAGGATTCGGCGGGGCCGTCCGTCGATATACCGTGAGCAGTGACGCGAAGGCTGATCGCGAGCTCGTTGCGGCTGCGCTAGCGGGTGGGCGTGAGGCGCGGGAGGAGCTGGTCCGGCGGCACTGGCGGGAGGTGTGGCGGCGGGCGTATCTGCTCACCGGTCGCGGTCATGTCGCGGATGACGTCACTCAGGACGCTTTCGAGCGGGCCTTCCGTGCCCTGCACCGGTATGACGGGCGGGCGCCGTTCGGGGCGTGGATCGGCCGGATCGGGACGAACCGGGCCTTGGATGTCCTGCGGGAGGAGCGTCGTCTGCGTCCTCTGGAGGAGGCGATCGAGGAGTGGGTGGAGGCGCCCGGTTCTGATCCTGCTGTCGCGGCGGCCGTCGCGCGTTTGTCTCCTGAGCGGCGGGCTGTGGTGGTGCTCCGGTTCTGGGTGGATCTCACTGGGCCGGAGATCGCCGAGGTCCTCGGCATCGCGACCGGTACCGTCCACTCGCGGTTGTTTCGGGGGCTGGCGGATCTGCGGGAGGCGTTGGAGGTGGATCCCTCATGAACGCGTTCGAGCGTCGTCTCCGGGACGCCAGGCCCGGTGTGCCCGAGCCGCCTGCCGACCTGGAGGCAAAGCTCCTGGATGTTGCCGCGCGCCCTGCCCGCGGCCCGGCGGGGTGGCGGCGGGGGTTCCCCCGCTCGCGGGGTGGTCGTCTGATCACCGTCGCGCTGCTCACGCTCGCGGCCGGCGGCGGCGCCATCGCCGCCGGCGTCTTCGATCGGGGGCCGGGGCCGTCGGCGCTGCCGTCAGAGCCAGTGTTCCCGTCTGCCGCCGTGGTGGATCCGGCGGGCATCACCAAGGCGCGCACCCAGGGTGAGGTGCGGGTGTACCTCGCTGCTGGAGCCGGGGAGCAGGCGGGTTGGCTGTGCCTTGTGCGGGTGGCGCCGAACGGGACCGCGACCGGATGCAGCCCTCGGGCTGCTTTCGACAAGGGCCACGCCGCGACAGCTCAGGATTCGCGGACCGGTGAGATCGAGCTCTGGGCGTGGGTGCCCGACGGGTATGTGCGGGCCTCCTCGGTGGGGGTCACGGACACGGCGGTCAACAACATCATCCTCATGAACCTCCCCAGGCGGGCGGAGCGGGTGAAGGTGACAGGATCCGCCGGAACCCTCGTCCTCGACGTGCCGAAGGCGCTGCGATGACCTCTCACGATCGAGGCACAGATAGCCGTAGACGCGCGGGCCCCCGCTCATCCGCAACGCCTTCAGGCCGGCCACCTCAGGGCGGTGAAAACGTCCGGCGGGTCGGTCACAGTCGAAGGCCGACATCGGACGGATGAGGCTCATGGCGGCGTTCGCTGGACAGGATGGCGATGCTCCGCGGCGCGGGTGGCGTGAACGCATAGACGCCGGGCTCTACCGCTCGCATCGAGTTGGATGCCCCTCGTCGGCGGATCGCCGGCCTCGGCGCCGCTGCGAGTGTCCCCTGCAGGTGGTCGTCCCGGGGGCCCGCCCCGGCACGACACGCATGGTGTCCCTGGTCGGACCGGTCTCCCAGGCACGCGCGATGCGCGATCGGCTCCGCGGTGCGGGGCGTCCGGCCGTGCCGGCTCACATCGCGGCGACGACGCTCGACGCCTTCGCCGGTGACTACTTCCGCGCCAAGGCTCCGACACTCGCACCGTCGACAATTAAGGCGCGGGAAGAGGCGTATCGCCTCCGCATCAGCCCGCTCCTGGGTGGCGAAGACCTCGTGAGGATCGATCGCAGACGAGTCGAGGTGTGGCTGGCCGAGACACTGGCGACTGCCAGCTCCCACGCGACGTGGAAGGCGGTCGGAGCACTTCGCGCGATGCTCAAGCTCGCCGTCGAGTGGGGCTTCATGGAGGACAACCCGGCCGCCGGGCTCCGCCTGCCGAAGCGAAGCGTCGACCACGCGGCGGCGGAGCGGGTGCTCACGCCGGAGCAGCTCGAGCTCCTCATCTCGGCCACGAGGCGGGCACGCGTCGAGACCATGATTCGAGCGGCGGGTGAGGGAGGGCTGCGGCTCGGGGAGGTCATCGGTCTCCGCTGGCCGGACGTAGACCTGCCCAACCGGCGACTGACCATCGCGCGATCCGTCTGGCAGGAGGCTGCGCGCGGCAACGAGCCGCTGCGACGGATCGTCGGTCCACCCAAGAGCGGCCGGGAGCGACGGGTCGCGATCTCCTCGGGCCTCGCAGCGCGTCTGGGCGAGTGGTACGCCGAGAGCGTCGTCGAGGGCGGTGCCCCCGCGGACGGGTACGTGTGGCCGGCGCGTGCCGGCGGGCCGATGGACCGGAGCACCCCGGGCCAGGCGCTCGCACGGCTCCTCGAACGCGCCGGCCTCGTGGGCGCGGACGGCCGTCCGCTGATCACGTTCCATGGGCTCCGGCACACCGCCGCCTCGATCATGCTCAGCCGGAACGTGCCGCTCATCGTCGTCTCCCGACAGCTGGGGCACGCGAACCCGAACATCACCGCGCAGGTCTATGCGCACCTGCTCTCGGACAGTCAGCTCGACGCTGCAGCGGAGGCGTTCGAGCCCCGAATTCCCGCCGATACGTTGCGGGAGACGTTGCGGGAGGATCTCGACCGAGCCGAGAAACCCTAGAACGAAGCGGTTCTCGGGCGTTTGAGAGGGCGGCCTTCTAAGCCGTTGGTCGCAGGTTCGAATCCTGCCGGGCGCGCTCTCAGAACCGCTTGAACAAGGCGTTCCCGGCCTTCTCCGAGCGAGCGTGCCGTCACCGAGCCGACCCTCCGCGGCTGGACACGAGGCAGATCGCCGCGCGGCTGCACCTGACCTGCGCGGGCGCGGCGACGGGGTGAACCGGAGGGGATGGATCGCCGACCCATCCCCTCCGCGCCTACTCACGACGCGCGATCGGCCTCGCGGGTCTCCGGCGTCGGACCGTCGCTGGTGTCGTCGTCCTTCTCCGGCTCACCGTCGGCACGGCGTGCCTCCGGTGTCGGACCCTTGGTCAGGTCCTCCTCGCCGGCCTTCACGTTCTTGTCGTCGGGCATCGGATGCCTCCCTCCGGGATGGACAGGGACGCGGGGGTGCCCGGACCTGCCGGTTCGTAACCGGGGGTCCGCCGGATGGTTCGCCCTCTCCAGGCGCCGGCTCGCCCGGCGGCCTCGGACCCCGGTCCCGACGCCCGTGCGGACGGCCTGCGTAGTATCGGGCCCATCAGCGATCCCGCGGACGAAACGGCTGGACGGAACCCGGACGCGCTCGGCCCGTCCCTCACCGGCCACCTCGACTCGACTGACGACGGTACGCCGGTGCTCGTCCTGCACGGGGAGCTCGACATCGCCGCCCGCGAGCCACTGCCCCGCCGGGTGACGCAGGTCGCCGGTGCCGAGGACGTGCCGCTCGTGGTCGACCTCTCGGGCGTGGGATTCATGGACTCCCGGGGCCTCAAGACCCTGATCGACCTGCAGGCAGCCCGCCCGTCACTCCGGTTCCGGAACCCGAGCACGGCGGTCCAGCGGGTGCTCGAGATGACGGGGCTCGCGGAGCATCTGAGCGTCGAGGTGCCGACGGACGGTTAGGGATTGACCGGGCCTCCTCCGGGGCATCGCCGGGGCGGCGATCTGACAGCCCCGGTCACGTGCATCCACCCGAGCTCCTCCTCCAGGTCCAGATGACGGCGAGCCTCGATGCTCCACGCGAGGCGCGCAGCGCCGTGCGAGGCATCGACGGTCTCGATGAGGCCACGAAGGCCAGGGCGGTCGCGGTGATCTCCGAGCTCGTGTCCGCGCTCGTCGAGCACGGCGAGCACGATCTCGTCGTGCGTGTGCTGCGAGGCGAGACGCTCATCCGGGCGGAGGCCCTGAGCGACGGCGCCGTCGAGGCGTACCCCGACGCCCGCACGTTGTCGGCGTTGACGGTGCGGTGGGGGGTGCGGCGCCGCGATCCGGTGGTCGTCTGGGCGGAGATCCGGCCCGCGTGACCTCCGAGCCGGCCGGGGAACCGGTCCTCTCGCCGACGGAGCGGCGACTGCGTCGCGCCGTACTCGCGCTGACGGTCCTCGCGGCGCTCATGGCGCTCGTGGTCGGCGCCGTGCTCTTCTACTGGTTCCAGTACCTCCTGCCGGCCAAGCCCGACCCCTTCACACGGGGCCCGTACGTGGTGCAGGTCGGAACCACGACGGCGACGCTGCGCTGGAACATCGAGGGGGATGCACCGGTGCAGATCGTCGCGACGACGCCCGACGGGCGCACCGTCGCCGGCGACGACGACGGTGTCCTGACCGGCCTCACGCCGGGGAGCCGCCAGGGGTGGGTCGCGGTCGTCGACGGGCAGGCCCGGGCGTCAGGGACCATCACCACGGCGCCGACCGATCCCGACGCGACGATCCGGTTCACCGCCTTCGGTGACCACGGGACCGGCGGTGAGGACAACTGGGCCGTGGGTCGCGTCGCGGCTGCCCAGGACCCGGCGTTCACCGTCGTCCCCGGCGACAACGGATACCTCGCGTCCGTCCCGGCGATCTTCGACCGGAACATCTTCGCCCCGATGCGTGCCCTGCTGGCGCAGGGGCCGTTCATCGCCACGCTCGGGGAGCACGACGTCGCGTGGTTCGGGGGGCGCGACGTCGTGCGCGCGCTCGGCCTCCCCGGTGACGGCCAGGGATACATCACCGACTACGGGCCGCTGCGGTTCGTCGCGATCGGCGTCGAGGCCGACGCGGGCGACGTCCCGCTCGTCCGGGAGGCGCTGTCGCGGCCCGGGGCACGCCACGTCTACGTCGTCGTCCACCGTCCGCCTCCATCGGGCAGTCCGGTCCTCGCCGCGGCCCGGGGACGGGCGACCGCGGTGATCGCCGGTCACAACCACCGCTACGAGCGGCGCGTCGTGGACGGGGTCCCGCTGCTGACCGTGGGGACCGGGGGCGCACCCCGAAGCGGCGACGCGCTCACCCCGCGTTCGGACGACGCCATCGTCTCCCTGGCCGAGTTCGGGACCCTGCGCGCCGACGACGGCCCGGACGGGGTCCGGATGGTCTTCATCGACATCGAGGGCCGGGTGCGCGACCGGTTCACCCTCCGATGATGCGCGTCGCGGGAGGGCTCATCGTCCTTCTCGGACTGATCGGCGCGCTGGCGCTCCCGGTGTTCGGGCTGCCCGGCGCCTTCGGCGTGCTCCTGGTCACCGCTCTGACCGTCTGGCTCGTCGCGACGCCGACGGCGGCGGCCTGCCTCGCTCCGCCGCGCAAACCGGCCGGCTTCGCCGCGCTCGGGGCCGGCGTCCTGAGCTGGCCACTCCTCGTCGTCTACTCGTTCTCGCCGCTCTGGGGGTCGCTGATCGCGGCGTGCGGGCTCGTGGTCATCGCCGACCGGGCCGGATGGATCGGGGCGCGTGACAGACGGACGACGGGTGGGGTCGGACCCGGCTGACCACCGCTCGCCGTTGCCGGTCCGACGGGGCCGGGTAGGACCACAGGGCATCAGCCGTGACCCCGCCGATGCGGCACTGCAGGGCGGCGGACACGGGCTCCCCGCCCTGCGGCGTCGGCATCCTCATGCGCTGCTCGCCAGGGACGTCGATGTGGCCGTCGTCAGGAGCGCAGACGTGAAAGGCCGTCGCCGCATCTGACCTGCTGGGGTGCCCGTTTCGGCGCGCACGGGCCGGGTACCGCAGGGTGCGGTCGCGAGGCCGTCACCGCGGCGCCGGGTTTCCGGAGCCGCAGCCCCGTTCCACCGGCCCTGACCCTGCCGTCCGCGGGGCGTGGTGCGCGACGAGACGGGGGAGGGCGACTTGGCGGTGGGACGGCGTCGCGAGGTGAGGGGTCCGCGGGCCCTCAGGGTCGGCATGATCGCGAGCGCACGGTTTCCGATCGCCGAGCCGTTCGCCGGCGGGCTCGAGGCGCACACCTGGCTGCTGGCGAGCCGTCTGGGGCGGCTGGGCGGGCGGGTGTCGGTCTTCGCCGCGCCCGGCAGCGACCCGCGGCTCCACGTGCTGCCACTGCCCGCGCCGCTCGTCGCGTCGCCGTCCGCACGGGCTGACGTGTCGGCCGGTCCCGTGGCCGCCCTCGGGGATCACCACGCCTACCTCGGGGTCATGCTCCGGCTGGCGGGGTCGGCGCGCTTCGACGTCGTCCACAACAACTCGGTGCACCACCTGCCGATCGCGATGGCCCCGGCCCTGCGGGTCCCGATGGTCACGACCCTGCACACACCGCCGACGCCGTGGCTGGAGTCCGCGCTCACGCTGCGACCGCCGGCGGACGGCATGAGGTTCGTCGCCGTGTCCCGCCACACGGCGCGCGCATGGGCCCACCTGATCCCCGCCGCGGAGGTCATCCCGAACGGCATCGACCTCGGCCGGTGGCGTCCCGGGGCGGGCGGCCGGGATCTCGCCTGGTTCGGCCGGATCGTCCCGGAGAAGGCCCCGCACCTGGCGATCGACGCCGCCCGGGCGGCCGGGATGCGGCTGCGCCTCGCGGGGCCCGTGCACGACGGGGAGTACTGGCGCCGGGAGATCGCCCCCCGCCTCGGATCCGATGCACGCTGGGTCGGTCACCTCGACGGACGCCGGTTGCGGATGCTCGTGGGGTCGTCCGCGGCGACCCTCGTCACCCCGGCCTGGGACGAGCCGTTCGGTCTCGTCGCGCTCGAGTCGCTGGCCTGCGGGACACCCGTCGCCGCGTTCGGCCGTGGCGGCCTCGAGGAGATCGCCGACGACTCGAGCGGCGTGATGGCGGAGCCGGGAGACGTCGTCGCGCTCGCCCGGGCGGTCCGAGGCGCCGTGCGCCTCGACAGGCGTGCCTGCCGGCGCAGGGCCCGCGCGATCGGCTGCGCCACGACCATGGCCCGCCGCTACCGGCGGGTGTACGAGGAGATGTCCCGGTGATCGGCTACTACGTCCATCACGAAGGGCGAGGTCACCTCGTCCGGGCGATGGCGGTCACCGCGCAGGCGAGGATGCCGGTGACGGGCCTGAGTTCCCTCGCGCGTCCCGCCGGGTGGTCCGGGGATTGGATCGATCTGCCGCGGGACGACGACGGGACGCCGCGCGGCCCCACACGCGACGGCGTCTGGCACTGGGCACCGCGCGGGCACGAGGGGTTCGGCGCCCGGATGACGACGATCGCCCGCTGGATCACGACGGCGCGCCCCGCGGTCCTCGTCAGCGACGTGTCCGTGGAGGTGCTCGTCCTCGCTGCCCTGCTCGGCGTGCCGACCGCCGCCGTCCTCCTCCACGGCGACCGCCGCGACGCTCCGCATCGCTCGGGGCTCGGCTCGGCGGATGTGGTCGTGGCGCCGTGGCCCGCGGCCCACCGCCGCCCGTGGCACGACGACCTCGGCCCCCGGCTCGTCACGACCGGCGGATTCGGGCGCTACGACGGACGCACCCCGCCGGGACCCCCCGAACGCCCCTCGGTCCTCGTGCTCGCCGGGCGCGGAGGGCACGACATATCGGCTCCGGATGTCGCCGCGGCCGCCCGCGCCACGCCGGGCTGGCGCTGGTCGGTCGTCGGCATCCTCTGCGGGCAGACACCGGGTCCCGTCATCTGGCGTCCGCCGACGGCCGACATCTGGACGCACCTGGGCCGCGCGACCGTCGTCGTCGCGACCGCCGGGAACGGCGTCGTCGCCGAGATCGCCGCCGCCCGGCGCCCCGCCCTCCTGCTGCCCCAGCAGCGGCCGTTCGGGGAGCAGGCGGCGCTCGCGCAGGAGGTGGCGCGCCTGTGCCCGGTCCGGGTGGAGGACGCGTGGCCGCGTCCCGGGGAGTGGCCCGGCATCCTCGACGGGCTCGCGGGGCTGGACCCCTCGGGCTGGGCGCGACACGTTGACGGCAGGGGCGCGCGCCGGTTCGCGACCGCCGTCGAGGCCGTCGCGGCATGACCGGCCCCGGACGGCCGGCGCCACGATGGCGCTAGATGATGGGCACCGGCCGCCGGGCGGCCTCGATCTCGCCGGGGGTGGGATCCCGCACCACCCGCACCTCGTCGCCGTCCCGGACGATCAGCCCGAGCCGCGCGAAGCCGTCGAGCCACCCGCCCATCGGCCACCACCCGTGCCGGTCCCGGAACTCGCGCGCATTGGCCAGGGTCGCCCGGAACTGCTGCAGCGGCGGGTCCCAGGCGTCGTGGTGCTGATGGAGGACGTCGGCGCCCGCCACCACCCGCACCGGGACCCCCGCGTCACGCGCCCGGATCGCGAGGTCCGTGTCCTCCCCGGCGTATCCCCGGAAACCCTCGTGGAAGCCCCCGAGGGCGCGGAACCGGCTGCGACGCATGGCGAAGCACGTGCCCCAGACCAGCTCGTGCCGCGTAGAGGCGACAGTCCCGGGCGGCGGCGGGAGGGGCCGAGCGGGGTGCCGGCGGCCGAGGGCGCGCAGGCCCTCCTCCGTCCAGTCGCCGGCGACCGCGCCCGGGGGCAGGTAGAGGATGTCGCCGATGCAGATGGCGTCCTCGCGCGCGAGAGCCCTGGCGACCGCGGCCACGAGTCCACGGCAGGGGATGGCGTCCGCGTCCAGGAAGACGACGGCGTCACCCGTCGCCTGCGCCGCGGCCCGGTTGCGGGCGACGGAGTACGGGATGACCTCGTCGTCCCCCGCCAGTTCCTCGAGCACGACGGGGTGGCCGCGCGCGCCGGCGAGGGCGGGCGCGGGGTCCTCGCCGCCGGCCCGCACGACGACGAGCTCGCGCGGCGGCGTCGCGGAGCGGGACAGGCCCTCGACGACGTTCGCGAGCATGGCGTTCCGGTTCCGCGCCAGGGTGCAGACGCTGACGGTGATCACGATCCACCCCGGGACGCCGCGTGAGCCGTTCCGTCGTGGTGCTCGGGGCGGGTCGCAGCGGCAGCAGCCTGGTCGCCGGCCTGCTGGCGGATGCCGGCCTCGATCCGGGTGGCGACCTGCTCCCCCCGTCGGAGGGCAACCCCACCGGCTACTTCGAGCGCGCGGCCGTGAACCGGCTCAACGAGGAGGTCCTCGCGCCCCACCTCGGCGGGTCGCGCGTCGCCGTCCCGCCCCGGCTCTCCTGGCTGGCGGCGCTCCCCTCGGTCTCGTGCGTCACCGCCGACGACGGCCAGCGCGCCCGGATGCAGGCGCTGCTGCCGCGTGAACCCTTCGTCCTCAAGGATCCGCGACTGTCGTACACCCTCGGCGCGTGGCGACGCGTGCTCCCGCAGGACGCGGTCTTCGTCTGCGTCTTCCGCGATCCCGGCCGCGTCGCCGCCAGCGTCGCGGCGGACGCCCGCCGCGACCCCGACTACTACATGGGACACCCCGGGACCCCCGCCGCGGTGTGGCAGGCGTGGCGGTGCATCCACCGGGCCGTGCTCGACGTACACACACGCTGGGGGGCGTGGGCCTTCATCGACGCCGACGCCCTGGTGGACGCCGGCGACACGCGGGCGCTCTCGCGGCTCGTGGGACGGGACGTGCCACGCGAACGCATCGATCCGGCCCTCCGGCGCAGCCCGGCCACGCTCGAGCCCCCGGCCGACGTCCGGTGCCTCCATGACGAGCTGCGCCGGCGGGCGGTACGCGATCGCACGGAGCGCGGGAGCGTCCTCACCGTGCCCGGCGTGCGCGCGCGCCGCGTGCGGGCTGAACCGGTGCGGCCACCTGGAGGGGTGCCCGGTCGGTGATGCCTTCGGCCCGGAGCGCCCGGTCGATGCTCCAGGCCGCACCGATGAGACCGACGTGGGACAGGCCCTGGGGGAAGTTGCCGACCATCTCGCCCGACGACGGCTCCACCTGCTCGGGCATGAGCCCGAGGTCGTTCGCGTGGCCGGCCACGTGGTCGAACACGCGGCGCGCCTCCTCCACGTCGCCGGCGCGGGCGTGGCAGTCGGCGAGCCAGAACGAGCAGGTGAGGAACGCACCGTCCTCGGCCCCCGTCCAGCGGCGGAGCAGCCCGTCGTGCCCGAGCTCCCGGGCGACGACCTCGACGGTCTGCTGCATCCGCGGGTCGTCGGCGGGGAGGAAGCCGACGAGCGGCATGAGCAGCACGCTCGCGTCGAGGTGGTCCGAGCCGAACGCGCCCGTGTAGGCCCCGACGCCGTCGTGCCAGCCGTCGCGGAGCACCTCCTCACGGATGGCGCGGCGCTGACCCTCCCAGTGCGCGCGAGTCCGGTCGTCCACGCCCAGCGCCCCGGCCATCCTGAGCGCACGGTCGAGGGCCACCCAGCACATGACGGCGCTGCTCAGGTATCGGCGCTCGCCCTCGCGTCCCTCCCAGATGCCGGAGTCCGGCTCGCGCCAGCGCCGCGCCGCGATGTCCGCCATTGCGATGAGGAAGGCATGGAGGCGCGGCTCCGGATCGCCGATCGCCTCCGCGCAGGCGAGGATCTCGCCAGGTACGTCCAGCTGGGTCTGCCGCCACGCGGCGTTGCCGACGCGCACGGGGCGGCTGCCGCGGTACCCGCGCAGATGATCCAGGTGCCGTTCGCTCAGGTCGCGCTCCCCACCGACGCCGAAGACGATCTGGAGGCGGTCGCCGGACTCCGCCCCCGCGGCGGCGCGCGCCATCCAGGTGAAGGTGCGACGAGCCTCCTCGGGGCAGCCGGCGACCGACAGCGCATGGAGCGTGAGGCTCGCGTCGCGCAGCCACGCGAATCGGTAGTCCCAGTTCGCATCCCCGCCGACGACCTCGGGGAGGGACGTGGTCGGCGCGGCCACGATCGCTCCGGAGGGGGTATGAGTGAGCGCCTGCAGCACGAGCGCGCTTCGTGCCACGAGGTCCCGCGCGAAGCCCTCGTACCCCGTGTGCTCCTCGCTCCAGGCCCGCCAGGCGCCGACCGCGTCGTCGATCGCCCCGTGCGGATCGACGCGGGGGCCGTCCTCCCACGGCGCCGACCATCCGGCCGCGAGGCCGAGGCGCTCGCCCGCCCCGAGCCCGTGGCGGAGGACCGCCGCGCCGCCGGCGAGCTCCAGAGGCGCGTCGGCACGGAGCGTCAGGCGGTCCGGCCCGCCCAGGGCGATCACGGCGTCGCCGTCGCGACGCAGCTCCGGGACCACGAGCCCGTACTCGGGGCGCGGCGCGAACTCGGTGACCACGTCCACCCGCCCCTCGGTGCATTCGGCGACGCGCACGATGGCGTGGGGCACGCCGTTCCCGAGTCCGCCCGGGCCGAGCGCCAGGGCGTCCCGCACCCGCAGCACACCGCCGGCCGTCACGTGCGTCGTCTCGAGCACCATCGTGCCCGGCACGTACCGCCAGGAGACCTCCGACGCCCCGGCCGGGCGCAGGCTCCAGTGGCCGGCCGCCGGGTCGAGGAGCGCGGCGAAGGAGCTGCGGGAGTCGAACCGCGGCGCGCACCACCAGGTGACCGTCCCGTTCCGCGACACCAGCGCGGAGCCGTTGCAGTCGCTGAGCAGCGCGTGGTCGGCGATCCGCTCCATGCATCCTCTCCTGTCCTCGACTGCCGACCGGGATGCCCGGCGACGGCGTCGGCCACCCGGGGATCGGTGGCGGCCGGCCCGAGACGGGTAACCCGAGGACACGGCAGACCCGGACGCGCGGCAGAGAGGGGATCGTCGTGGGACGACTGGAGGGGTTGACCGCTCTCGTGACCGGCGCCGGATCCGGCATCGGGCGCGCGACGGCGATCGAGTTCGCGCGGGAGGGCGCCGACGTCGTGGTCCACGTCCACGATGACCCCGCCGACGCGGCTGGCACAGTGCGGGGGGTCGAGGAGGCAGGCCGCCGTGCCGTCGTCGTGCCGGCCGACATCGGCGAACGGGACGACGTCTCCCGCATGTTCGCCGCGGCGGCCGACGCCCTCGGCCCGCTCGACATCCTCGTGAACAATGCCGGGGTCGACGCGTCCGGCACGGAGGTCGCCGATCTGGACCCGGAGGCGTCCATGGCCCTCCTCCGCACGAACGTCCTGGGACCGATGATGTGCTGCGCGCACTTCGTCCGGCAGCACAGGACAGCCCGGCGCCGCGACGGCGGGCGCATCATCAACGTCACCTCGGTGCACGAGGAGATCCCGCGCCCTGGAGGCGCCGACTACGACGCCTCCAAGGGCGCGCTCCGCAGCTTCACCCGCACCCTCGCCCTGGAGGTCGCGGGGGATGGGATCACGGTCAACAACCTCGCGCCCGGAATGATCCTCACCGCCATGAACCGGGAGGCGATCGAGGACGAGGAGGCCCTCCGCCGGCAGACCGAGGCGATCCCCCTGGGCCGCGCCGGCCGGCCGGAGGAGGTCGCCCGCGTCGCGGTCTTCCTCGCCTCGGCGGACGCGGCCTATGTCACCGGGGCCAGCGTCGTCATCGACGGAGGCCTCATGCGCGCGGTGGGCCAGGGGGCCTGATCGCGGGGGGCCGCCCGCCGGCCTCGCGGCCGGCGGGCGCACGGTTCAGGACTCCGAGGTGTTCGTGCCGGTGCCGGCCTCGCGGGCCGCGGCCGTGAGCTGCTCCCCGACGTCGCCGACGGCGTCCCGGCCCTTCTCGATGGCCTCCTGGGCGGCCGCCGCGCCCTTGTCTCGGACCTCGTCCGCGAGGGGTCCGAGCCGCTCGTCCTCGGCGCGGGTCGAGGGGAGGAGCGCCCCGGCGATCGCCCCGAGCGCGAGCGCCCCGGCCGCGATCGCGAGCGGGTTGGCCCGCATCCCGCCCGCCACGCGCTCAAGCCCCTGACGGGCCTCATCGCGCCCGGGCAGCGCCTCACGGACCCCGCCGCCGAGCGCGCCCGCGGTGTCCGCGGCGGAACCCGCGCGCGAGGAGACGCCCTCGCGTGCCGACGCGGCGGTGTCCACGACGGCCGACCCGGCCGCGGAGACGCGATCCGAGACGGTGCCGGCGGCGTCGCCGACCGCGGCCGTCGCGGATCCCACCGTCTCCCCGACGGCGTGCGCCGCAGAACCGACCGAGTCGCCCACGGACGACGCCGCCGATCCCAGGCCCCCGGTGACCGCGGACGCGATGTCGCCCACGCGGCTCCCGAGCGACGGACCGCCGTTCCCGCCGCGCGACCCCCCGCCCTCACCCGAGGCGACCCGCTCGCGGACCACCGCAGCCGTCTCCCGGAACACGTCGCGGGCCCGCGAGGGCAGGTCGGCCTTCCAGCCGATCGCCTCGGCGGTGTCCCGCAGTCGCCCTCGGGTGTCCTCGATGTCCCTCCGGATCTCGGCGATGTCACGCGCCATTGCCATCCACCTCCCCGTTGTCCTGGCGGCCCGACCGCACGCCTTCCTGCACCGCGTCGATGTCCCGCCGCACGCTCGCCAGGGCCCGGTCGGGCACCGGCGGCGCGATCGCCTTCACCCGGGCGCGACCCGCGAGGGCGAACAGGCCCGCCACCACGATCAGCGCTCCGCCCACGACCAGCGCGGCGAGCCAGGCGTCCATGACCTCCGCGAGGCCGAGCACCGCGCACGCGGTGAGCGCCCCGACGCCGGCCAGCCCGAGCACCGCGGCGGCCCCGAACATCCCCGCGCCCTTGCCGGCCTTGGCGACCTCCTGGCCGATCTCGGCCCGGGCGAGTTCGATCTCCTGACTCAGCAGGGTCGTCGTCTCGTGGGCGAACGACCCGAGCAGATCGCCGATGGGCCGTTCCCGCAACCGCGTCGCGTCGCTCATCGCGTCACCCCCCGGCCCGCCGGCTCCGACGCCCGCAGGAACCGGCCCGCCATGATGCCGACGACCGCCGCCCCGGCCACGAGCACGACCGGCCGCCGAAGGCCGAGGTCGCGCGCGTCGGCGAGGATCGTGTCGCCGTCCGCCTCGCGCAGGTAGGCCGCGAACCGGTCGATCTGGCCGGCCGCCTCGTCGGCGAGCCGCGCCGGGCCGTCGCGCCCCTGCTCCCGCAGGTGCTGGGCGACGCCGCGGACGTCGCCCGCCGCCCCCGCGACGCGCTCGCCCGCCTCGGTGGACCGGCGGTCCATCTCCGACCGGGCGCGATCGCGCGCCTCGCCGGCGAGGCGTCCGCCGGCCTCCTTCGCATCGTCCGCCAGCGCCTGCCCGGCCTGGACGACCGCCTCGCGCGCATCGCCCGTCCCCTCGCTATCCCCGCCGTCACCTGGGCGGAGTCCCGGCATCGGGACCATGGGCGCGCCCGATGGGCGCACCGCCACTCCTCTCTCGACCGCCATGTCCGACCTCCGCTCGCCGTTCTCTGGGGCGCGGGAGTACCCGGGCCATCCGCCGGGAAACGGCCGCCGGTGACAGCCGCCCGACCCGCGTTTCGTCGTGGGGAGGGCGGGTACCGCCGCGGTCCGAACGCCACAGGAGGCCCGCGATGACGAATGAGGACGATCCCGTCCGGAAGGTCGCCGACCTGCTCGACGGCGAGCGCTTCGGCATGCTCACCACCACGGCTCCCGACGGGACCCTGACGAGCCGGCCGATGGCCCTGCAGGAGGTCGAGTTCGACGGCGACCTCTGGTTCTTCGCGGAGAAGGGCTCCCGCAAGATCGCCCACCTGCGCGCGCACCCGGTCGTGAACGTGACCGTGTCCGGCGGCAGCAGCTGGGTGTCGCTCACCGGCCTCGCCGAGGTGGTGGAGGACGAGCCCCGCAAGCGCGAGCTGTGGAACGCGGGCGTCGAGGCGTGGTTCCCCGACGGCCCGGACGACCCGAAGGTCGTGCTGCTGAGGATCGATGCCCGGTCCGCGGAGTACTGGGACACCCCCGGCGGCCGGCTGGCGAGCATCGCGAGCTTCGTGAAGGCGAAGGCCACCGGGCAGCGGTACTCCGGTGGTGAGAACGAGACCGTCCGGATGTAGGTCGTCCGGGGAGTCACGAGAGGAGGGGATGATGGCTGCAGAGGACTCACCCCGCGAGGGGCCGGACGTCCAGCCGGAGACGCTAGAGGGCGCGAAGGAGTGGCCGCGGGAGACCGGTCCCGCGGACGTCGCCGCCGACGACGAGAGGGCGGGCGACGGCGACGAGTCGGCCGGGGAGATCTCCCGGGAGGAGTTCATCCGGCGTCGGCCGGAGGAGGACCCGAGCCAGGGCTCGGGGGCCGGGCCGGGGGCGCCGGAGACCCTGGAGCCGACGCAGGGCCGTTCCGAGGGTCCCGGCGGCGCCGGGATGGAGCGCCCCGACCCGCCGCCGCGCGAAGCGGGATGACTCGCCGACCGTGAAGGTCGTCGTCACCGGGGCGACCGGCAACGTCGGGACCGCCCTTCTCGCGCGCCTGTCGCGGGACGAGGGCATCGACGAGGTCGTCGGCATCGCCCGGCGCGTCCCCCTCGCGCCACCAGCCGCGCGGACGCGCTTCGTCGGCGCCGACGTGGCGGCCGACGCGCTCGTCCCGCTGTTCGAGGGCGCCGACGCCGTCGTGCACCTCGCGTGGGCGATCCAGCCGTCACACGATCCGCGGGCCCTGCGCCGCACCAACGTCACCGGCACCGAGCGGGTCATCGCCGCAATCGCCGAGGCGGGTGTGCCGCGGCTCGTCGTCGCGTCGTCGGTCGGCGCCTACTCGCGGGGCCCGGCGGACGGTCACGCGGTGGACGAGTCCTGGCCCGCCCGCGGGATCCCGTCGAGCTTCTACTCCCGTCACAAGGGCGAGTGCGAGCGGCTCCTCGACGAGTTCGAGGCCCGAGGGGCCGCCACCCGCGTCACCCGCCTCCGGCCCGGCCTCACCTTCTCGCGCCGGGCGGCGTCGGGCGTGCGGAGACTGTTCCTCGGCGGGCTCATCCCGCGGGCCGCGCTCTCCCCGCGGCGCATACCGCTCGTCCCGGCGATCCCCGGTCTCCGGTTCCAGGCGGTGCATTCGGACGACGTCGCCGAGGCGTACCACCGCGCGCTGGTCCGGGACGTCTCCGGGGCGTTCAACATCGCCGCGGACCCGGTCCTGGAGCCGACGGTGCTCGGGCGCGCCCTCGGTGCCCGCGTCGTGCCGGTGGCACGGCCGGTGGCGCGCGCGGTCATCGCCGCCTCCTGGCACGCGCGGCTGCAGCCGACCCCCGCGGGATGGCTCGACATGGCCCTCGAGGTGCCCGTGATGGACACCTCGCGGGCCCGCGCCGAGCTGGGATGGGCGCCCGTGGTGTCGTCCACGGACGCCCTCCGCGAGATCCTCACCGGGATGCGGGAGGGCGCGGGGGCGCCCACGCCGCCCCTGCGCCCGGCGGGCGCTCGGCGGTGACGGACTCCTGCAGCGTCTCGAGGGCCCGCGCGATCAGCCGCGACACGTGCATCTGGGAGATCCCGAGCCGCGCGGCGATCTGCGACTGGATCAGGTCCTCCTCGAAGCGGAGGTGCAGGACGATCCGCTCGCGCGCCGGCAGGGCCTGCAGGGCGTCGTCCAGTACGGCACGTCCCTCGGCGAGCTCATAGCCCTTCTCCGTCTCGGCGATGTCCGTCTCCCCGTCGTCGTCCTCGAGCCACGGGGTCCGGGAGAGGGTGTCGGGGCGATAGGCCGACGACGCCCCGAGGGCGTCGAGCACGCGGTCCGCGGAGATGCCCGCCTCGTCGGCCAGGTCCGCGACCGACGGGCTGCGGCCGAGGCGCGCCGAGAGGTGCTCGATGGCGCGCGAGACGGCGACGGCGTCGTCCTTCACGCCGCGGGTGACGTTGACGGCCCATGAATGGTCCCGGAAGTGCCGGCGGATCTCGCCGAGGATGGTCGGGGCCGCGAAGGACCGGAAATCCCCCCGGGCGGGATCGAACCGGTCGGCGGCCTTGATGAGGCCGATCATCCCCGCCTGGACGACGTCGTCCATCGGTTCGCCGGCCGCCACATAGCGGCGGGCGAGGCCCTCGACGAGGCCCATGTTCTGCACGATCAACTCGTCGCGCGTGCCGCGGCCGAGGCCCAGGGGCCTCTCTGCGCGCACCGTCGTTGCCAGGGCCATCGCCCGACCTCCGTCCGTCATGTCATGGGGCACGACTGCGGCTGACGGGGACTGGGGCAGCGACAGGTGTCCCGCTAACTGCCCGCCGCGGCACGATCGGGAACATGTGTACCCCCGCCCCTGCGGTTTCGTGGGCGGGAGGCCGGGTACCGCTCGCCGACGTGTCCACCTCCGACCAGCCTCGCCTGCTGCGGGCATACCTGGCCGACCACCTGCAGCTCCTCCGCTCGGCGCGCGAGCTCGCGGCCCGGGTGCGGCGGCGTGAGCGGGAAGCCGCGGGGGTCGCGCTGCTCGACGACGTCCTCGCCGAGCTCGGTCGCAACGAGGCCGTCGCCATCGCCTTCCTGCGTCAGCTCGGAGCGGGGCCTCCGGGCCTACGCCTCGCGCTGGGGACCGTGGCAGAACGGGTGGGCCGGCTGAAGCCGAACGGCCGCCTGTTCCGCCCGTCGCCCCTCGCGCTGGTCTTCGAGGTGGAGGTCCTGGAATCGCTCCTTGAGATGTCGGCGCGCTGCTGGCGGGCCGTGGACCGCGCCGGCGTCGCCGCGCCCGAGGTGGTGGTTGCACGCGCGGACGCGCTCGAGGGGCTGGTGCCACGTCTCGAGGCCTGGCGGTTGCAGGCGGCGGCCGACGCCCTCGGCGCCGGGGAGCCCACGTGACCCGCGGTGCGAGCCCCGGAGGTCGCGCGGCCGACGTGTTCGCGCGCACGTGGGGCGCGCTCCGGTGGCCCGTCGGCATGGCGATCGCCGCCTACCGGGTCGCGCGGAGGGTCGATGTCGTGCGGACGTCGGAGACCCGGCCGGGCATGGACCCCGGGGTCACGGACCGTCCGGTGCCCGGCACCGCCTCCGACGTCCAGCCCCGCGCCGACGGCGCGGGGCCGTCCATGCGCCGCCGGTACCGCCTCCGCGTCGAGGGCGCCCGGCTGACACCGGAACGCCTCATCTCGACCCTCGCGCTCGATCCGAACCTCGCGTCGCCGTTCGAGGTGGCCCGCTTCGTGAAGACGGCGGGACGCCTGGGAGAGGTGGTCGAGGGCGACGAGTACCTCGTCTGGATGCCCGGGCCGTGGAACGGCCCGGTCCGGGTCGCGGACCGTACGCCGACGTCGTTCCGTCTCGCGACCCTCCAGGGGCACATGGAGGCCGGCGAGATCGAGTTCTCGGCCCGCCGCGAGGGCGAGGAGCTCGTCGTCGAGATCGAGTCGTCGGCGCGCAGTGGCGACACGCCCTTCCGGCTGCTCTACGGCCCGCTCCGCCTCGGACAGGAGTTCCAGCTGCACATGTGGGTCGAGTTCCTCCAGCGCTCGGCGCGCCTGGCGGGCGGCACCCCGGCGGGCCCCGCGGAGGTCACCACGATCCGGTATCCCGACGACCGCGGGGAGCCGTCGCGGAGGGCCTCGCGACGGACGATGCGGGCCCTGGACTCACTCCGCGCCCGGTCGCCCAACTACACGCCGGAGGACCTCGCGAAGCTCGACCGGGCGGTCGGGTGGCGGGTGGACGACCACCGCGTCGAGCTCCCGGCCGAGGAGCCCGGTCCGCCCGCGGATCACGGGTCGTGGGCCGCGGCGGTCGAGATCGCGCGCCGGTACGAGTTCGCCGACCCCCGCCTCATCCGCGCCGTGTACTACACGGGTGGTCCGCTCGACGGCCGCGACATGCTCCTGGAGGGCCGGTTCCTCGGCATGCGGTTCATGCTCGGGGTCCGCGTCGTCGCCTCGGTCGACGAGACCGGTTCGCTCGACGACCGCCCGGCGCGGCTGTGGGGCTGGAGCTACGGCACCCTCGAGGGCCATCTCGAGACGGGGCGCATGGACTACCTGGTGGTCAAGTTCCTCGACACGGGCGCGGTCGAGTTCCGGATCCACGCCGTGTCCCACGTCTCGCACATCCCGAACCCCTTCGTGCGGGCCGGGTTCCGCATCTTCGGCCGCCACCTCCAGCGCCGGTTCGCCCGTACGGCGACCGCGCGCATGAAGCTCCTGGTCGAGGCGGGACTCCGGCCCGGCTGAGCGCAGCGGTTCGACCGCGGCCCGCGTTTCGCAGAGCTCCGACCGGGTACCGCCCCGGCTCGCGGACACGATCCGGCCGAGCCGGAGGAGGACGTCGAGCCATGGGAGTGATCGAATCGGTACGGGGTGTGCTGTGGGCGCGCCGGAACCAGCCGGACGACGTCGCCTACGTCCTCGGGGCCTCACACGAGCGGTTCGCCCCCGCGGACCTCGTGCGTCACGCGGTCCTCGCCGAGGAGGCCGGGTTCGACGGGATCGCCGCCTCTGATCACCTCACCCCGTGGTGGGAGCCCGGCGAGCCGTCGCCCGCCTACTGCGGCAACGCCTGGGTCTGGCTCGGCGCGGCCGGCCAGGCCACCCGGTCGATCTCGATCGGCACGGGCGTCACGGGGCTGGTCTGGCGCTACAACCCGGTCGTCGTGGCGCAGCAGCTCGCGACCCTCGAGACCCTGTTCCCGGGGCGGGCGTACCTCGGCGCCGGGTCGAGCGAGGCGATGAACGAGGTGCCCGCGGGGATGCCGTGGCCGGACACCGCCGAGCAGCTCGCCCGCACGACCGAATCGCTCGAGATCATCACCCGCCTGCTCGACGGCGAGACCGTCACCTACACCGGGGAGTTCTTCCGGACGCGTCGCGCGCGGCTCTACCTGACGCCTCCGCGCCGCCCGCCGGTCTACCTGTCGGCCTTCCACGAGGACATGGCCGAGGTCGCCGGCCGGCTCTGCGACGGGATCTGGACGCTCGCCGATCCGACGAGTGCCGGGCCGGTGCTCGCGGCGTACCGGCGCGGCTGTGAGGACGCGGGGCGTGAGCCCGGCGAGGTCATCCTGCAGAGCCTGGCGTCCGTCGCCGGGACAGACGACGAGGCCCTCGAGACCAGCCGCGAGTGGAAGGCCACGCTGCCCGGGGAGCTCTACACCGACGACATCCACGAGCCGCGGGACATCCAGGCGAAGGCGGACGACGTCTCCGACCGCACCTTCACGACGGCGAACCTCATCTCGGCGGATCCCGACAGCCACGTCCGGAAGCTCAAGCTGATGCGGGAGCTCGGCGCGACCGCGATCGTCATCGTCAACGCGTCCGGGGCCTCGCCCGAGGCCATGATCGGCCTCTACGGGTCCGACGTGCTCCCGCGGATGCGTGACTGATCCTCCCTGCGCGGCCGGCTCGTGGTTTGGGCCGGCCGCGTGGGCGGCACACGACGGATCGTGAGCACCGCGTCCCGGGCAGCCGCCGGCCCCGAGAGCTGGCGTCAGGAGGGTGGCGACCTCGTGCGGGGGGTCTCCGGCGGGCTGCTGTTCGGCGTGCCCCTGCTCTACACGATGGAGGTCTGGTGGTACGGGTCGTGGGTGGATCCCCGCTGGGTGCTGGGGGCGCTGGCGATCTCGTTCGTCGTGGTCCTCGCGCTCAACCGCAGCTCCGGCTTCCGCGACACGCGCATCACCAACTGGCGCGACGCGGCTGCCGACGGGGTGGAGATGGTCGCCATCAGCCTCGTGTGCGCCGGGACGGTGCTCGTCCTGCTGCGGCAGATCACGTTCGATTCGTCGCTCGAGGAGGCGGTCGGCGCCACCGTCTTCGAGGCGATCCCGTTCGCGTTCGGCGCCGCCCTCTCGCGGCAGCTGCTCAAGCACGTCGAGGGGGACGATAGGGAACGGGATGCGGCCGCCCGTGACCCGCAGGCGATCGGCCGGACGCTCGCCGACGCCGGTGCCGCCGCGGTCGGCGCCCTCGTGCTCGCGTTCAGCATCGCGCCCACGGATGAGATCCCGATGGTCGCGCAGGCGGTCACCCCGCCGTGGCTGTTGCTCATCGTCGCCGCGTCGCTCGTGATCTCGTACGCGATCGTCTTCGCCGCGGACTTCCTGGACCAGGACGCCCGCCGTCGGCACGAGGGGCCCTTCCAGCGCCCGGTCCCGGAGACCGTCGGCGCCTACATCATCAGCCTCGCCGTGTCCGCCGCCATGCTGGCCTTCTTCCAGCGGATCGGCCCCGACCAGTCGTGGGAGACATGGCTCACCTACACGGTCGTGCTCGGGCTGCCCGCCACGTTCGGTGGGGCGGCGGGGAGGCTCGCCGTATGAGCGCCCGGGATCGCGCCGAGCGCCCGCCGCGCACCACCGCCGAGTGGATCACCCTCGGCGTGTCCATCGTGCTCGTGGGCCTGGTGCTCGCGGTGATCGTCGTCGCGTGGGTCACCGGGTCCGAGGGCCCTCCCGACCTGGTCGTCGAGCGTGACGGACCCGTCGTGGTGGAGGGCGGCAGGTGGCGCGTGCCGTTCGCGGTCCACAACGACGGCGGCGAGGCGGCGGACCAGGTGCAGGTCGTCGCCGAGCTCGTGATCGACGGCAAGGTCGAGGGTGAGGGCGAGCAGACGTTCCCGTTCATGTCCTCCGGCGACACGGAGCGCGGCGAGTTCCTGTTCGGCAAGGACCCCGCCGACGGCACGCTCACGCTCGAGGTCGTGAGCTGGTCGGAGCCGTGATCCCGCGGATGCCCGTGAACGTTCGCCGGTGACGGGTACCGCGCTTCCGACCACCACGAGCAAGGGGTGCGGGATGTCGATCGACAAGCGTGTGACCGAAGACCTCATCGAGACCCTGCGCGACGGCCAGGAGGGGTTCGCCGACGCGGCGGACAAGCTCGCCGACTCGGACCGGCCGGAGCTCGCGCCACGGATGCGGGAGTTCTCGCAGCAGCGCGCGGCGTTCGCCGACGAGCTCGACGCCCTCGCCGCGGACTACGGGGACGACGCCGACGACTCCGGCAGCATCGCCGGGACCGTCCACCGGATCTGGATGTCGTTGAAGGACAGCCTCTCCGGGTCGGGTCCCGATGGGGTGCTCGACGCGGCGGAGCAGGGTGACGACCACGCCGTCGCCGAGTACGAGAAGGCCCTCTCCGCCGACATCTCGGAGGGGCTGCGAACGGTCGTCCAGCGACAGTTCGACGAGGTGCGGCAGGCACACGACGAGGTCAGGTCGCTCCGCGACGCCGCGTGACCTCCGGCGCCGCGGCATGCCGGTCGGCGAGTCCGCCCGGTGTGCCGCGACGCGATCCGGGTACCGGTGTCGTGGGACGGACGGGAGGAGCACCATGGCGGACATCAAGGTGGGGGACCGGGTGAGCTGGGCGACACCGCAGGGGCGCACCCGGGGCAAGGTCATCAAGCGACTCACCTCCCGCACGAAGGTCGGTGGCACGGAGATCGCAGCGACCCGCGATGAGCCCCGCTTCCTCGTCGAGAGCGAGGGGACCGGTGCGCATGCTGCGCATCGTCCCGAAGCCGTGCGCCGACTGAAGTCCGCCTCGTGACGGCCGCGCCCGGCCGCAGCGTCGCGGCGATCGTCGACATCGACGGAACGCTCGTCGACTCGAACTACCAGCACGCCCTGGCCTGGTTCCGCGCGCTCCGGCGCCACGGCGTGACCTGCGAGGTCCGGGTGCTCCACCACCTCATCGGGATGGGCGGCGATCAGATCGTCCCCGAGGTCGCGGGGGAGGAGGTCGAACGCGACCGGGGCGACGCGATCCGGGAGGCGGAGGGCGAGGAGTTCCGCGCGATGATCGACGAGGTCCCCCTGCTGCCCGGGGCGCGCGACCTGCTGGGGACGCTCGCCGTCGAAGCCCGTTCCGTCGTCCTGTCGAGCTCCGCGAAGCCCGACGAGGCGGAGCACTGGGTGGACCTGCTGGGCGCGCGCGACCTGCTCGATGGGTGGACCACCTCGGACGACGTGGACGCGACCAAGCCCGAGCCGGACCTCGTGGAGGCCGCGATCCGTCTTGCCGGCGGCGGGCCGGCCCTGATGATCGGCGACTCGACCTGGGACTGCCGGGCCGCCGCGCGGGCAGGCATACCGTCGGTCGCCGTGCTGACCGGCGGCTACTGCCGCGAGGAGCTGCTCGGGGCCGGAGCCGGGGTCGTCTTCGGTTCGCTTCGCGAGGCCGCGGTGGGCATCGCCGACCGCCGGCTGCTCGGGGGTACGGACTGATGGCGTACGTCCTGCGGCCATCCAAGTCCGTGAAGCGGAACATCCGCCGGGTCGGGGTGCGCGAGCTCGACCGCGCGATCGCCGCGCTGGAGGATCCGTCCGCCCTCGGAGCGGCGCAGTCCGTCCACGACGCGCGCAAGCGGTGCAAGAAGGTCCGCGGGCTCATCCGGCTGGCGCGGCCAGGCCTCGGGTCCGACTACGACGCCCTGAACACATCGGTCCGGGACGCGGCCCGGATGCTGGGCGGCGCCCGTGATGCCACGGCGATCCGGCGGGCCTGGGACGACCTCGTCACTGCTGCAGGCGCGGATCGTGACCTGTCGGGGACCGTCCGTTCTGCTCTCGGAGCCGGCCCGGCAACGCTGCCGCGGGACCTCGATGAACCGCTCGGGCTCCTTCGGGAGGCGCGGGATCGCATGGAGGCCGTGACGATCACGAACGACCCATCCGTGCTGCTCGGAGGGTTCGCCGACAACTACCGGCGCGGCCGCGCGGAGTTCCGCTGGGTGCTCGAGACGCCGTCCGATGCGAACCTCCACGCCTGGAGGAAGCGGACGAAGTACTGCTGGCATCACGCGCGCCTCCTGCACCCGGTCGCGCCGAGCGTCCTGGATCCCTTCGCCGCGAACCTCAAGGCACTGTCGGACGGGCTCGGCGACGACCATGACCTGGCGCTCCTCGGCGCGGCGCTCTCGTCCCACCCGGATATCGATCCGGCCGCCGCCCGCACGGCGTCAGATCTGGTCGATGGGCTCCGTGCCGATCTCCGGGACAGGTGCGTCCGTCTCGGCGCCCGCCTCTACGCCGAGTCCCCTCGGCCACTGGAGCGCCGGCTCGGTAGGTACTGGACCGCGTGGGACGATGTCGGGCGGGAGCGGCCCGTCGGCGAGATCGCGGACCTCGCCTCCCAGCCGTCGGACCGGCCGTTCGGTTCCCAGGCAGCCGCCCTCACCGGGTCATGACCCGCGTGAGGTGACCGCCCGGGCAGGGGCTGGGCAGTTCCCCCGTTCCGGGATAGCGTGACCCCCGAGCCCCGCGTGGTCGGGGTCTGGCGCAGGGGAGAGGCGGGTGATGGCCCGCGAGCAACGACTGGCGTCCACGTTCGTCGAGCTGGCGGACAGCCTCGTCGACGACTTCGACGTCGTCGATCTCCTCACACTGCTCGCCGGGCGGTGCGTCGAGCTGTTCGACGCCTCCGCCGCCGGGATCCTGCTGGGGGACGCGGACGGCACCCTCCGGCCGGTCGCCGCCACCAGCGAAGCCGTGGAGGTCGTGGAGATCTTCCAGTCCCAGGCCGATGAGGGACCCTGCCGCGACTGCTTCGTGACCGGCACCCAGGTCACCTCGGGCGACCTGGCGGCGGCGGCGGACCGGTGGCCGCGCTTCGCCGCGGTCGCGGTCGCGGCCGGCTTCCGGTCGGCCGACGCCGTACCGCTACGGCTGCGCGGCCAGGTGCTGGGGGCGCTCAACCTCCTGCGTACCGAGCCGGGGCCCCTCAGCGATGATCAGGTCGCGACGGCCCAGGCGCTCGCGGACGTCGCCACGATCGCGATCCTCCAGAACCAGGCCATCAGCGACTCGAGGACGCTGACGGGCCAGCTGCAGCGGGCCCTCACGAGCCGGATCGCGATCGAGCAGGCGAAAGGGGTGATCGCCGAGCACCTCGGCATCGACATCGACCAGGCGTTCGCGGGCCTGCGGCAGTACGCCCGCTCCAACAACCGCCGCCTCACGGACGTCGCGGAGGACGTGATCAGCGGCGTATTGCCTCCCACGTGGATCCGCATGACGCCACCCGCGTCCGACATGCGGGGCTGATCCGCCCTGAGCGCGGCGAGACGTCCGTGACCGAGCGCCGCCCCAGGGGCGGCGGGCGGCGGTGGCCTTGCCCGATCCGTGCGTAGATGCGGAGGGTCTGGTGCTCACTGCCTCCAGAGGGGGAGGCCCAACGGCCGTCGGGCCCTACGGATGGTCGCGAGGCAGGAGAGGATCTCCCCGACGACGTTCGCGATCTGGGCTGGGCTTGACTCCTCCTCCGTGAGGTTGGGCCCCCGGCTCCGATCCTAAGCAGCAGCCTTGGATGGGAGGCCTACCCCCGGGGGCGGCTGATGAAGGTCCCGATCGCCTCGGCGACGGCTTCTCCATCACCGGCCCGGGTCACCTCGGCCCGGGCGACGATGACGAGGCGGCCGTGGCGCACCACCTCGCCCCAGGCCTCCAGCCGGCCGGGCTGCCCGGGCTCGAGGTAGTTCACCTTCATCTCGATGGTCACCGGCACCTCGTCGTCCTCGATGAGGGTGGCGACGGCGCGGCCCATGGCCGTGTCGACCAGGGTCGCGATCACGCCGCCGTGGACGGTGCCGCCCGGGTTCAGGTGCCGGTCGCCGGCCTCGATCGCCACGAGGGCGCGGCCGTCCTCGCCGACCTCGTGCACCTCCAGGCCCAGGTCCTCCGAGAATCCCGCCGGTGCGTCCGCCATGTCGTCCCCCCGTCTCGTCCCGGGAGGGGATGCCCCGCGGAGGCGTCGATCAGTCGTCCACGGTCCACCCCGGGGGGACGATGACGACGGGGCACCGGGCGGCGGCGAGGACGGCGCGGGAGACGCTGCCCAGCACCATCCGGGCCATGCCCCCGAGGCCGCGCGAGCCCAGCACGAGGTACGCGGCCTCCTGGTCGCGCGCCAGGTCGAGGAGCACCGAGGCGGGCGTGCCGATGGCGACGTGGCGCCCGTGGTCGCCGGGCGGGAGGCTCGCGACGACGTCACCCAACAGTCGCTCGCCGGCCGCGAGGGAGGCGGCGCGCAGCTCGTCGAGCATCCCGGGCGGGTAGTTCACGCCGATCGGGGGCGGACGGGGCACCATCAGGTCGCGGACCGCGTGGACGAGGAGGAGCCGCAGGCCGAGGGAGGCGGCCAGGCGGTGCGCGACCCGGGCGGCCTCGGCGGCCTCGCGTGACTCGTCCACCCCGCAGATCACGGTGCGGGGACCGGTGGATGGCTCCATGGAGGGATGGTGGGCGCGCCGGTCCGGGCGGGGTATGGGGGCGCGCCCCCATATCGGCCGCCGCGCGACCCGATTCCGGCGCCCCGGCGCTCATCCCGGGGCCCGGCGTGCCGAGGGACGGGAGGTGGACGACACGACGCGAGGACGGCTGAGGATCGGCGGTCTCATCGTCGCCGGCGGCCTGCTCGCGGCCGGGGTCTACGCGGACGGGACCGACGGGACCCGCCACTGCGTGGGGTTCGCGCCCGCCGACTCGACGTCGGCGGAGGACATCTACGCCAGCCTCTGCGGCCTGAGCACCTCCGGCCCCTTCACGGTCGAGACGGCCCGCTGGTGGCTGCTCGGGGGCCTCGCCGTCGCGCTGGCGACGCTCATCGCGACATCCCGGCGGCGTATCGTGCGGGCGTCCGACTAGGCCGCCATGGGAGCCCGCCGTCCCCCAGCTGACACGCCACGGATGGGCCCTGGTCGCCGTCGGCGTCGTCGCAGGGGTCACCTACTGCGGCTTCCTCGTCTACGCGGTCTGGCCGGCGGACGGGTTCTCGTGGGTCACCTCGATCATCAGCGAGATGGAGGCCGAGGGGGCGCCCTACGGCCTCACGCTGCGCATCCTGGACGCGGTGTCGGCGGTCGTCACGCTCGTGCTGGTGCCCTACCTCTGGTGTGCCTTCCCGGCGAACGTGTTCGGCCGGATCGCGGTGTGGGGCGTGATCGTCTTCGGGGTCTTCGGCGTGCCGGCGGGGCTCGTCCCGCTGCCCTGCCATGCGGCGGCGCAGGACTGCACGCTCACGACCGCCGAGGAGGTGCAGTCCAACATCCACGACGGCACCAGCATCATCTCGACCACCGCGCTCATCGTGGGTGCGGCCGCCGCGGCGTGGGCGCTGCGGGCGATCGGGCCCCGGTGGATGGTATGGGCCGGCTGGATCACGGTGGCTGTCCAGATCCTCACGGGACTGGGCTTCGCGATCGCGTGGTTCGCCGACTCCGACGCGGTGAGCGGTGTTCTGCAGCGCTTCGAGGTGGTCGGGATCGGGGCATGGATCGTCTGCCTCGGCATCTACTCGGCCACGCATGGGATCCCGGCACTCGCACGACGGCGAGGGGCGCCGCCGGGGGACGTCCGACACACGGGGTAGCGTCCGCCCCGATGGGATCCGGGGGTGGGGTGTGGAGTCCGTGGTGACCGGCACGCAGGACGTGCGCGGCGGCCCGTGGGACGAGGACGTGCTCGAGACCGGCTGCTTCGCGATCGTCCCGGACGACGGCCCGCCGTTCGTCTGCCGCACGCGGCAGGAGATGCTCGCGGTGCTGTCCTGCGACTACATCGGGCGCACCGACTACGGCGTCACGTGGCGCACCTGGGAGGGCACCGTCGAGCGGCGCCGCGCGGGCCGGATCGAGCCGGCGTGGGGGATCGCCCCGATCGCCTGACCCGGTCCGGCGGCGCGTCGCTCAGCGGCCCTTCGCCACCACCGCGGTCACCTTCAGCGCCCCGCCGCCCCGGACGGCCACCGTCCAGGTGCGGGTCGCCGTCCCCGGCGCCGTGACGCGCACCCGCACCGAGCCCTTCGCACGGCGGGGGAGGGTCACGACGGAGCCGCGGGCGCGGACCGTCTTCCCGCCGACCTTCACCGTGGCGCCGCGGGCGAGGCCGTTGAGCCGCAGCGTCAGCCGCCCGGCGGAGCGGTTCCAGGCGGCGCGCAGACCGCGTGCCGCGGGCGTCGCCCCGGCGGTGGACGGCGGGTTCGCGCCCGGGCCCGGCGTGGCCGGAGCGGTCGGGGCCGGGGCCGCCGGCACCGGCGCGGGGACCGTGGTGAAGGACCAGGCGACCGGGGTCGCGAGGAAGGCCCCGTCGGCCGCGCGGGCCGCGGAGGAGACCTCGACCGTGTAGGCCGTGCCCGCGGCGAGCGGGGAGACGGGGTCGACCGTCACCCGGCGGGCGCCGGCGTCGTAGGAGACGGAGGCCGCGACGGCCGCGCCGCCGTTCGCCCGCAGGATCACCGCGCCGCCCGTGAGGGTGGCCGCGTCCATCGCCCGGGAGAAGGTCGCCGTCGGGGAGGCGCCGGTGTCCACGCCCGTCGTGCCCGGGGCGGGGGTCGTGGCGGTGACCGACGGGGAGACGCCGGCCTCGGTCGTGAAGGTCCAGGAGACCGGCGCGAGGGCCGGGGCGTCCGGGGCGGTGATGCCCGCGAGGAACGCGACGCGGTAGGTCGTGGCGTAGGCCAGCGGGGCGGACGGGCGGACCGTCACCCGGCGGGTCGCCGGGACGTAGGTCACCGTCGCCGGGACCGCCGTGCCCGCGGCCGTCGTGAGGCGGACGGTCGCGGCGCCCACCGTCGGGGCGTCCACCGGACGGGAGAGGACCGCCGTGGGGACGGCGGCGACCGGCACGCCCGTCGCGCCGGCGGCCGGGGAGGCCCCGGTCACGGCCGGGGTGGCCGGCACCGGGACGGCGACGACGTCCACGAAGTAGTTGCCGTTCTCGTAGCTCGCGGTGGGGTGGAGGCCGGCCTGGGGGGCGTAGACGCCGTTCGTGTCCGTTGCGGTGGCGATCGGGCCCGAGGTGATCGGCTGCGCGAGGCCGCCCGCGGTGTACGGGTAGAAGTCGTTCGCGTTGACCGAGACGGTGTAGGTCGTGCCGGCCTGCAGCACGACCGGCGCGGCCAGGGCCTGCACCTGCCAGCCGGATGCCGTCTCCGCGGCGAAGGTCACGTTCGCGATCTCGGTGCCCGAGGGGTCCCAGACGCGGCCGACGTGCGTGCCGGTCTCGCCCGGGCTCTTGTAGAAGCGGAGCGCGTCCAGGCGGGTGGCCTGCGCGACGTCGATGCGCACGCCGAGCTCGTAGGAGAAGGGGCCGGGGCCCGGGCGGCCGTCCTGGGTCGCGTTGGCCGGGTTCACCGGGGTGGGGGTGCCGAAGAGGCTGCACGGGCAGGCCTCGGTGCGGAAGGACCAGGAGGCCTCCTGCACCAGCGGGTCGCCGCCCGGGGCGGTGACGTCCTGGGTGAAGCGCGCCGTGTAGAGGGTGTCGGCCGCCAGCGGGGCGGACGGGGTGAGGGTGGCCGTGCGGGTCGCCGCGTCGTAGGCGACGGCGGCGGCCACGGGCGAGCCGCCCTGCGGGGTGAGGGTGAAGGACGTGCCGTTGACGCTGGCCGGGTCGGCCGGGGCCGAGAGGACGGCGTCGACCGCGGTGGCGCGGGGGACGTCGGTGGAGCCGGGGGCCGGGCCGACGGTGGTCACCGCGACGGGGGCCGGGGGGCCGGCGGCCGTGGTGAAGGTGACGTCGGCGACCGAGCCGAGGGTGCCGCCGTCGGCGCCCTCGATCGTCGCGCCGAGGCGCAGGGTGTAGGCCGTGGAGGGCTCGAGGTCGGCGGCCGGGTCCACGGTCACGCGGCGGGTCGCGGCGTCGTAGGAGACGACGGCGGTGACGGGGGTCGTGCCGCCCGCCAGCAGGCGGACGCTGCTCGCCGTGAGGCTCGCCGGCACGATCGCGCGGTTGAAGGTGACGCGGGGGGAGATGGAGAGGGCCACGCCGGAGGCGCCGGAGGCCGGGGTCGCGGAGGAGACGGCGAGCGGCGGCGGCGGGGCGACCGTCGTGAAGGTCCAGGTGTGCTCCTCGGAGAGCGGGACGCCCTCCGTGGACCGGACGCCGGTGGTCACGCGCACCCGGTACTGGGTCGAGTGGGCGAGCGCGGCCTGCGGGGTGATCGTGGCCGTGCGGCTCGCGGCGTCGTAGGTGACCACGGCGGGGAGCGCGGCGCCGCCGGAGGCCGGGGCGAGCGTGATGGTGGCCGCCGAGACGCTGGCGGGGTCGAGCGGGAGGGAGAAGCGGGCCGTCGGGCGGGCCGTGACCGGCGCCGTCGTCGACCCCGGCAGCGGGGTGTTGGCGCTGACCGTCGGGCCCTGGTCCAGGACGATCCCGGCCTGCGGGGTCGCCGGCAGGACGCCCATGTCGAGCATGACGTTGACCGTGGCCTGCTGGATGACGAGCGACGGCTCGCCGACGTTGTGGATGTTGCGGCCGAGGCCGCGGGTCCAGTGGTTGGTGCCGGTCGCGAAGACGAGGGCGCCGGAGGCCGCCTGGTACTTGGCGACGTGGGCCAGGGCGGTGCCCGGGGCGTAGGAGGCGCCGTTGTTCTGCACGAGGCTGCCGGTGACCGGGCTCGCCGCCAGGATCGTGAGGCCCTCGGGGGTGAGGCCGTTGTCCACGACGGCGTCCCACTCCCAGCCGACCAGGGTCTGGCCGACGTCGGTGTGCGTGCCGGGGGCCTGCTCGTCCAGGCCGGTGTGGCGCCAGACGCGGTCGCGGCCCTGCTCGGCGCTCACCCGCAGGGGGAAGTAGGTGAAGTCCTTGTCGCCGATGTACATGACGCCCGCCAGGGAGTTCTCGGGGGCGTTTGCGGCGGCCGGGTCGCGCCAGGTGCTCGTGGGGGTGCCGCTCGGGTCGGCGGGGCCCGACTGGACCGTCTTGTAGGAGGTCATCACGCGCCGGGCGGCGTCGAAGCGGACCTGCCAGTAGACCTGGTTGCCGCCCGTGAAGAAGAGGGAGACGCCGGCGTCGCGGGCGGCCGTGAGGGCCTGCCGCATGCCCGCCGAGTAGTACTCGTCGTGGGCCGGGGAGATGTAGGCGTGGTGGCCGAGGGCCAGGGAGGGGTCCGCGTCCAGGTCGGAGTTCGCGGCGTAGGAGATGGAGTAGCCCTGCCGCTCGAGCCAGGCGACGTGGGGCTGGTCCACGACGGTGTACCAGTCGCGCAGCGACTCGCCGCCGCGCGGCTGCACGTAGGGGCGGTCGAAGGAGACGGCCACGGCGCGGCGCGTGCCGGCCACGGTGTTCGCCCCGCCCGAGTTGTAGTCGTAGAGGGACTTGCCGCCGTAGTTGTTGTAGGCCTGGTAGGTCGTGAGGCCGACGCCGTAGAGCACCTCGGCCGAGCCCGCGTCGTCGCGGACGACGAACAGGACGTGGTTCGAGCGGCCGGTGTCGCGGCGCACGAGCCGGGCCAGGTAGACGCCGCTCGGCCAGGCCTCGCTCGTCGTGATGGTGGCCGAGCGCGACCAGTTCGCGCAGGAGGTGAGGCCGGTGTCGGCGGCGGTGGTGCAGTCCGGCTGGGCGACGCCCGTGAGGCCCTCGAGGCGGTAGACGAGGCGCGCGCCGTTGCCGTCGTACCAGCCCGAGCGGAAGACCTCGACGTCGTAGGTGGCGCCGGCCGCCGTGTTCACCTTCAGGTCGAGGGATCCGCCGCGCTGCACGGAACCGGCGGTCGCGTACCCCTCGATGTCGTCGCCGGCCACGTCGCCCGGGGTCACGCCCCAGTCCCAGTCGCCCGCGAGGCAGTTCTCCACGCGCACCGCGTCGCCGGTGGCGCAGGAGCGGGTGCGGGGCATCGCCGAGACGACGCCCGAGTCGCCGGACCAGACGGCGCCGATGCGGGCGCGGACGGCGTAGAAGTAGCGGGTGCCGTTGGACCGGCCCGTGTCGTCGATCGTGGTGGCGGTCGTCTCGCCGCCGACGGGGGTGGTGATCGCGGCCGCGGTGGTGCCGCGGTAGACCTGGTACGCCGTGGCGCCCGGCACGGGCTGCCACGCGAGCTGCACGGTCCCGCTCTGGCTGAAGGCGCTCAGGCCGGCCGGCTCGCCCGCGCCGAGGGCCGTCCCGGCCCATGCGGCGAGGAGCGCGAGCGCGGCGACGACCGTCGCCAGCGTCCTGCCCCCCGAGCCCCTGCGCGTCATCCCGTCCATGGAGGTCCCCCCGTCCCGACCGCTGCCTCCCGCACCGGTCACTCATCCGAGGGTACGTCGACCCCGTTCCGCGGCCGGTGGCCTCTCGTATGGGCCGGACCCCCCCGAACGGGGGGAAGGCGTCCGCACCGCGCGCGACACTTGGCGCATGGACGTCTGCCCGCTCTGCGGAGGACCGCTGATGGACATCCGCGCGAAGGCGGTCTGCACGCGCTGCGGGCGCATCGCCGAGGGCTGCTGCGAGGGCGCGCCCGAGGGCACCTGCGCCCCGGCCGGGGTCGGGCGGTCCCCCGCGGCCGGGACCCATGACACGGACGGGGGTCCCACCCGGCGCTAGTGTCGCCGGGTAGTGCCTCCTTCGCGCCGCCCCCGCTCGGTCCGCGTACTGGCGCTCGTCGCGTCGGTGGCGGCCGCCGTGGCCGCCCTCGGCATCGTCCTGCTGGGCGTCGCCTCGCGCGGCGGGGACGAGCCGGCGTACAACGCGTCGGTCATCACCCCGAGCCGGCCGGCGCCGGAGACGACCGGGACGACGTTCGACGGCACGCCGGTCGACGCGCCCACCCCGGGCCGGCCCGCGGTCGTCACCTTCCTGTTCGCCAACTGCCCGGACGTCTGCCCGACGATCGCGGCGGTCATCTCCACGGCCCTCGACGACCTGGGGCCGCAGGCGGACGAGCTCGACGTGATCGCGGTCTCGGTGGACCCGGGGGGCGACACGCCGGAGGCGGTGGGGGAGTTCCTCGACCGCTTCCACCTGGACGGCCGGATGCAGTACATCACCGGTACGCGGGCCGAGCTGCAGCCGCTCTGGAAGCGGTGGTTCGTCCTCGCCCAGGAGGAGGGCGTCGACGCGTCGACCCACTCGGCGCGCGTCGTGCTCGTGGACCGGGAGGGGCGCCAGGTGGCGTCCTACGCGGCCGGCATCCCCGTGCCCGTGGCCGACATGACCGAGGACCTGCGGACGCTCATCGACTCGTAGGCACCCCGACGGGGGTGTCGCATCGGGGCTGACGCCGTGGCGGGGCGGTCGGCGCGATGGTATGAAGGTCCACCCCCCGGAGCCGGACGCCCCGAGGGCCCCCCATACGCTCCACCGGAGGACCCGTGCCCGCACCACCCGCCCCTTCCCGTGCCCGCCTCGGACGGGTCCCGCTCGTCCTGCTCGCCCTGGCGGCGGCCCTCGTGGCCGCGCTGCTGCTGACCGCGGCGCCCGCCTCGGCGGCCGAGCCGCCCAACCAGAACGACCCCTGCTCGGACAACGGGCGGGAGACGTGCGGTGGGACCGGCGTCGGCTCCTACGAGCGCTACCGGTACGGCCTGCGCTGGTTCGGTGACTACCGGGGCGTCGTGCCGGGCGCCCAGCACCCGACCTTCTGCATCGACCTGCGCTTCTGGTACCCGGACCGCGCGCACAACTTCCGCGAGTTCTCCAACGACGGCCTCCGCAACAAGGAGGGCCAGGGCGTCTCGATCGCCAAGCAGCGCCTCATGGCGTACGCCCTCTGGAACTTCGGGCGCAGCGACCAGCGCGCGCAGCAGGCCGCGGTGATGCTCTACGTGCACGGCCTCATGGGCGACGGCGCCCCCGGCGAGGTCGCGAAGGACGCGATCGGCCCGCAGGTGGAGGGGATCTACGACCGCATCGCCCGCGACGCGACCCGCTACCACGGCCCGTACCGCCTCGACGCGAAGATCCCGGCCGGCCTGACCGCCGGCAAGCCGGCGAAGGGCACCGTCCGGCTCATCGCGGCGAGCGGGCGCCCCGTGCCCGGCGTGCGCATCCAGCTCACGGCGACCGGCGCCTCCGGCGTCCCGGCCGTCGTGCGGACGAACTCCGCCGGCGTCGGGACGATCGAGTTCACGCCCACCACCGGCAGCGGCGTGACCATCGAGGCCCGCAGCGAGGACATCGCCTCGACCCTGCCGCGCCTCTTCCGTCCCACCACGGGCGGCGCGCAGATCAACGGCCAGCGCCTCGCGTCGGCCGCGAGCCAGCGCGTCTCGGCGACGGCCACCCAGGTCTCGTCGAAGGCGACGATCTCCGTCACCACGACCGCGTTCCCGGCCAAGCTCCTCGTGGGCCAGGCCAACCGCGACAAGGTCACGATCACCGGCCTGCCCGCGGGGCGGCGCACGACCGTCACCTCGCTCCTGTTCGGCCCGTTCCGCACCACGGAGTCGATCCGCTGCGACGGCACCCCGATCGCGCGGAACACGGTGGAGCGGACGAGATCGGGGACCTTCGGCACACCCGTGGTGCGCCCGACGCAACCCGGCTACTACACGTACCAGCTCGTCATCGCGGGTGACCAGGCGTTCGACCCCGTGACGACACCCTGCGGGATACCCGCGGAGACGTTCGTCGTGGAGCGGCAGCCCACGGTGACGACGCAGGTGAGCTCCCAGAAGGTGACCCCGGGCACCGCGGTCACCGACACGATCATCGTGAAGGGCCTCGTGGACGAGGACGCCGTCGTGCGCGCCGCGCTCTACGGCCCGTTCCCGAGCCGGGCGGCGATCCGCTGCGACACGCCGCCGGTGTGGGCGGGGAACGTCCCGGTCACCGGTGACGGCGAGTACGTGACCGCCCCGGTCACCCTCACCACGCCCGGCTACTACACGTACAAGGAATGGCTCGACGCGGTGCCGTTCGTGCGCGCCGCCGAGACCCAGTGCGCCGAGGTGGCCGAGACCACCGTGGTCACGGGGACGCCGAAGGTGGTCACGCAGGTCAGCGCCCAGGCCACGAAGCCCGGGTCGGTCATCACGGACAGCCTCGTCGTGACGGGCCTCGGCGCCCTCGAGGCGTCGGTCAACGTCTCCCTGTGGGGCCCGTTCCCCACGAAGGAGGCGATCGTCTGCACCGGGACCCCGTACTGGACCGGGGCGGTGACGGCCACGGGCGACGGCACGTACACGACGCCGCCGGTCACGCTCGACCGGGCCGGCTACTACACCTACACCGAGGCCATCGCGGGCACGGAGGCCAACGACGCGACGGCCTCGGCGTGCGGCGTGGCGTCCGAGACCACGCTCGCGACGGCGGCTCCGCAGGTGACCACGGTCGTCTCGAAGGACGTGGTGAAGCCGGGTGGCCAGGTCTACGACACCGTGAAGGTGACCGGCCTGGGCAAGACCCCGGTCGAGATCGAGGCCGAGCTGTTCGGCCCGTTCGCGACGCGCGCGGCCATCCGCTGCACCGGCACGCCGGTCTGGCGCGGCACCGTGACCGCGGACCGGGGCGACGGCACCTACCGCACCGCCACGACCACCCTGCCCAAGGTGGGCCTCTACACCTACCGCGAGCGCATCGTCGGCACCGAGACGGTGACCGGCACCCGTACCGAGTGCGGCCTGGTGGAGGAGACCTCCCTCGGGATGCCGGCCATCAACACCGGCCGCGGTGACGAGGGCTCCGGCGCCCGCCTGCTGCAGGCCGGCGAGTCCCGGCCCACGCGCATCCGCCTCGCCCGGCTCGGCATCGACGCGCCGGTCGCGGCCGTCGGCATCGACCTGCGCAAGGGCGAGCTCGACGTGCCGGACGACGTCCGCCGGACCGGCTGGTGGCGCGACGGCGCCGCCCCCGGCGCCGCGCGTGGCTCGGTGCTGATCGGCGGGCACGTCGACAGCCGCCGCCAGGGCCCGGGCGCGTTCTTCCGCTTCGAGGACGCGCGCGCCGGCGACCGCATCGAGGTGCGGACGGCGGACGGGCGCACGCGGACCTACCGCGTGACGGCTACGCGCCACCTCCCGAAGGGGACGCTGCCGCCGGAGATCTTCTCGCTCAAGGGGCGGGCACGGCTCACGCTCGTCACCTGCGGCGGCCCGTTCGACCAGGCCGCCGGGCGGTACGTGGACAACCTCATGATCACGGCCGTGCCCGTCTGACGGGCACGGCGGCGGGCGGATCCCTCGTCCGCACCCCCCGTGCGGTCTAGTGTGATGGCGCGCCGGCGACGGCCGGCGCGCGACCGCCTCCCCAGCCCGCGGGAAAGGGGTTCATGACCGGAGCATCGCCTGCGCGCCTGCCCGAGCGCCTGCGCGAGGCCCGGCGGTCCCTCACCCTCACGTTCGGGATCCTGCTCGGGCTCATCCTGCTGATGCTCGTGGTGGGGATCGGGGTGTCGCGCGCGATCCACGACAGCGCGACGGAGGAGTACGTCGAGGACGCGATCCCGCTCAAGGCGGCCGTCCAGGACCTCGTGACCCAGATGGTCAACGAGCAGAGCAGCGTCCGCGGGTTCCTGCTCACCGGCGACGACACGAAGCTCGTCGTGTACCTCGGGGCCCGGCGCGGCGTGCAGGCCGACCTCGACTACATCCGCGCGAACGTCGGCGACCACCCGATCCTGGCCGACCTCCTCGCGCAGGCCGAGCCCCAGATCGCGAAGCTGCAGGCGTACTACGAGGACCAGATCGCCCTCGGGCGCGCGGGCCCGCAGGAGCTGGAGGAGGCGCGCGCCGCGGTCACCCAGGGGGAGCGGGACTTCGCCGCCTTCCGGGCGACGGCCGCGCGCATGGTCGCGGACACGGACAAGTTCGTGGAGGACGCGCGCGCGGACCAGGACCGCCTCACCCTCATCCTGACCATCTCGCTCATCGTGCTCGGCCTCCTGGCCGCCGCCGTGGCCCTGCGCCTGTCGTGGGTCATGCGGCGGCGCATCGCCGACCTGCTCACCGACCTCGACACGGAGCGCGCCCGCAGCGGCGAGGCCGCCGTCCGCGCCGCGGCCCTCCAGCGGGTGACCGCGGCCCTCGCGCCGGCCCTCGACGACGAGACGGTGCTGCGGGCGCTGGCGGGCGAGGCCTCCGCGGCCGCCGGCATCGACGAGGTGATCCTGGCCCGGCCCGGCCCCGGCGGCGCGTTCCTCGAGCGGCGCAGCCTGGGCGGCGAGACGGCCGAGCTCGACCGGCGCATCCCGATCGAGGAGGACCTGCCGCTCTCCCGGGTGGCCCGCACGGGCGAGCCGGAGTTCCACGCCACGGTGGCCGCGCTCGTGGCCGCCAACCCGGGCGCGCTGGAGGTGACGCCCGAGGTCCCCGGCGCGAGCTGGGCCGTCCTGCCGGTCCTCGCGGGCCAGGGCGGCCGCGGGGCGCTGGGGCTGCGGTTCGACACGGAGCGGGCCTTCGACGAGGCGGAGCGCACCTTCCTGCTCACCCTGGCCGACCAGGCCGCCCAGGCCCTGGAGCGCGTGCGCCTGCACCAGCAGCAGCAGGAGATCGCACACGTCCTGCAGCAGAGCCTGCTGCCCCGCGCGCTGCCGTCGGTGGAGGGCATCGACCTCGCCGCCCGCTACGTCACCGGGCAGTCCGGCCAGGAGGTCGGCGGGGACTTCTACGACGTCTTCCAGGACCGCTCCGGCCGCCTGTCGGTGATGATCGGCGACGCGTGCGGCAAGGGGCCGGAGGCCGTCGCCCTCACCGCGCTCGCCCGCTACACCGTGCGGGCCGTCGCCGACGGCGTGGATGGCCCGGCCGAGGCGCTCGGGCGCCTCAACCGCGCGATGCGCGACCAGGGCTTCGGCACGCTCTTCCTCACGGCGGCCCACCTCACGCTGGAGTCGCGGGAGGCGGGGGCCGTGCGGGTCACGGCGTCGCGCGCGGGGCACCCGTTCCCCCTCGTGGTCCGCGCCGACGGCTCGGTGGAGGAGATCGGGGGCCCGGGCACGATCCTCGGCGTCTTCGACGACCCGCCGCTCGTGGACGTGTCTGCCGAGCTCGCGCCGGGGGACACGGTCCTCGCCTTCACCGACGGGCTCACCGAGGCCCGCCAGGGCACCGCCCTGCTGGGCGACGAGGGGCTCCGGGAGGCGGCCGCCGCCGTCGCGGGGCTCGGGGCCGAGGACGCCGCCTCGCACCTGCTCGGGGTGGCCGCCGCATTCGCCCAGGGGAGCCTGCGCGACGACGTCGCCCTGGTCGTGGTGCGAATCGGCATGATGCCCGGGTGACCGAACGGGCGGACGTCGTGGTGGTGGGTGCGGGGCCCGGGGGGTCGACGACGGCGTTCCGCCTCGCGACGGCCGGCGCGCGGGTCGTCCTGCTGGACCGCGCGACCTTCCCGCGGGACAAGCCGTGCGGGGGCGGCCTCACCGGGCGGGCGCTGCGCGTGCAGCCCATCGACGTGTCGCCCGTCGTCGAGGACGGGGTCACGACGCTCGACATGCGCCTGCGGTACGGGCGGGTCGTGCGGCGGTCGTTCGACGAGCCGCTCGCGCTCATGACCCAGCGCCGTCGCCTGGACGCCCACCTGGCCGCGAGCGCCGCGGACGCGGGAGCCGACTTCCGCGACGGCGTGCGCGTGCGCGACATCGAGACCGGGCCGGACGGCGGCGTCGTGTCGCTGGAGGGCGGCGGCCGCGTGGCCGCGGACGTCGTGATCGGCGCGGACGGCGCCAACGGGGTCAGCGCGAAGGCGATGGACCTCGGCGCGGACAAGTCCTTCGGCGTCGCGCTGGAGGGCAACGCCCCGATGACGCCCGAGCGCGAGAGCTGGCACCGCTCCCGCGCGACCCTGGAGATGGCGACGGTGCCCGGCGGCTACGCGTGGGTCTTCCCGAAGGGCGACCACGTGAACCTGGGGGTGGGCGGCTGGGCGGCCGAGGGGCCGAACCTGCGCGACCACCTCGACCGGCTGTGCCGGGCCCACGGCGTCGACCCCTCCGAGCTGAGCGAGGTGCGCGGCCACCGCCTGCCGCTGCGGCGTGCCTGGGACGGCGTGGCCCGCGGGCGCGCCGCGGTCGTCGGCGACGCCGCGGGGCTCATCGACCCGCTCTCGGGCGACGGGATGTTCGAGGCGTTCCTCTCCTCGTCCCTGGTGAGCGAGGCGGCGCTCGACGTGCTCGCCGGCCGGGCGGGGGGGATGGAGCCCTACGGGACCCGCCTGCAGCGCGCGCTGGCGGGGCACGCGGCCACGGCCTGGGCGGCGCGCGCCGCCCTCGAGCGCATCCCCACCACGACGTGGAGCGTCCTGCGCTGGAGGCCCACGGCGCGCTTCCTGGCGCACCGCCTGGCGACGGTGCCGCCGGAGGTCGACGTGCCGCTCATCGGCCGCGTGGAGCGCGTCGCGCGGCGAGCCCTGGGGCCCGCCGCCGCCTGACCGGCCGCGGCGGAGGTTCCGTCACCTTAACGGCCGTGGTAAGAATGGCTCCGTGGGTGTGCGCATCCTGGTCGTGGACGATCAGGCCCCCGTGCGGCGGGTGGTGCGGCGCCTGCTGGAGCGCTCCGGCTACGAGGTGGACGAGGCCGACGACGGGCGCGCCGCCCTCGCGGTGATCGGGGAGGACGTCCCGGACGCCGTCGTGCTGGACGTGGCGATGCCGGTCGTGGACGGATGGACGACGCTGGAGCGCATCCGCGAGCTCTCGAACGTGCCGGTCCTCATGCTGACCGGCCGCTCGGCGGAGCTGGAGCGTGCCCGCGGCCTGCGCGGTGGCGCGGACGACTACCTCATCAAGCCCTTCGGGGGCGACGAGCTCGTCGCCCGCCTCGACGTGCTCGTGCGCCGCGGCGGGGTGCCCCTGGACTCCCCCTGCTACGACGACGGCTTCCTCTCCGTGGACGAGGACGGCGCGGTCGCGGCCGGCGGACGCGCGGTCGAGCTCTCCCGGGTCGAGGACCTGCTGCTGCGCGAGCTCGTGTCGCGGGCGGGCCGCCTGGTGCCGCTCGCCGACCTGGCGCGGGCGGGGTGGGGGCCGGAGGCGGCGAGCGCCCCGGGGCAGGTGGTCATCACGGTCGCGTGGCTGCGGGCCAAGCTCGGCACCGGCCCGGGCGGCGGCTCCCCGATCGAGACGCTGCGCGGGTTCGGGTACCGGTACGTCCCGCCGGCAGGGGCCTGACCCGGTCGCCAGGGCCCCGAACCCGGACGCCTCGGCACCGCTGAGGGTCCTGGTGCTGGAGGACTCGGAGCTCGACTTCGAGCTCCTCGTCCGACGCATGCGCGAGCAGCTCGGGGACGTCCAGGCCGAGCGCGTGGACGGCGAGGAGCGGTTCCGCGCCGCCCTGGCCACCCCGCCGGACGTGATCCTGGCCGACTTCCTCCTGCCCGGCTTCGGCGCGATGCGGGCCCTGGAGGTGCGCGACGCCGCCGGGTCGGACACCCCGGTCATCGTGGTGTCCGGCGCGATCGGCGAGGAGCGCGCGGCGGCCGTCATCAAGCGCGGGGCCGTCGACTACCTCTCGAAGGACCGGCTCGGGCGCCTCGGCACGGCGGTGCGCGGCGCCGTCCGCGAGCACCGCCTGCGCGCCCAGGTGCGCCGGGGCCGGGAGCAGGCCCGCCTCCATGCCGAGCGCTTCGACACGCTGGTGGAGAGCGTCGAGGACTACGCGATCTTCCTCATCGACCGGCGCGGCCGGCCGGTCACGTGGAGCCGCGGCGCCGAGCGGACGTTCGGCATCGGGGCGGACGCGGCGGTCGGCCGCTCCCCGCTCGGGATCCTGGTCCCCGAGGAGGCCGGCGAGGAGGCCGTGGAGGCCCTGCTGGCGCGGGCGGGGGAGGAGGGGGGCGCGGAGGACGAGGGCGACCGGCGCCGCCCCGACGGCACCCCCGTGCTCGTGAACATCGTCGTCCGGCCGCGCAGCCAGGGCGATCCCGGCGAGGACTTCCTGGTCGTGGCGCGCGACGTCACCCAGCAGCGGGCGATGGAGGCGCGGCTCATGCGCTCGCAGAAGATGGAGGCGGTCGGGCGCCTCGCCGGCGGGGTGGCCCACGACTTCAACAACCTGCTCACCGTCATCCAGGGCTCGGCCGAGCTCCTGGCCATGGACCTCGAGCCGGGCGACGTGCGCCGCTCGGATGTCGAGGAGATCCGCCGGGCGGCCGAGCGCGGCGCCGCCCTCACCCGCCAGCTCGTCGCGGTGAGCCACCGCGACCCGCCGGCCGACCGCGCGATCGACCTGCGCGCGGTGGTCGACGACATGGACTCGCTGCTCGCCCGCGTGATCGGCGAGCACATCGAGGTGGGCAGCCGCGCCCCGGGCGGGCCGCTCACGGTGCGCGCCGACCCGACCGAGATCGAGCAGCTCCTGATGAACCTGGCGGTCAACGCGCGCGACGCGATGCCCGAGGGCGGCGTGTTCGACCTGCAGCTCGACCGCATCACCGCGGCGCCCCGCGGCGGGGACCCCGGGCCGCACGCGCGCCTGCGGGTGCGCGACACCGGCCACGGCATCCCGGATGACGTGCTGGAGCACCTCTTCGAGCCGTTCTTCACCACGAAGGAGCCCGGGCGCGGAAGCGGTCTCGGCCTGCCCACCGTCCACGCCATCGTCGCGCGCTGCGGGGGCGAGATCGCGGTGGAGACCCGGGTCGGCGTGGGCACGACCTTCACGGTGCTGCTGCCGCTCGTCGACGCCCCGATGGCCGACGACGCCGGCGCCGGCCGGGCGGCCCCCGCGCGGGCCGGCGGTGGCCCCGAGGCGGTGCTCATCGTGGAGGACGAGCCCGCCGTCCGGCGCCTCGTGAGCCGCACGCTGGAGCGGGCCGGGTACGCGGTGCTCGTGGCCGACTCCGCCGCGTCGGCCGCGGCGCTGTGGAGCCGCATCCCGATCGACCTCCTCCTCACCGACGTCGTCATGCCGGGCGTCAACGGCCCGGAGCTGGCGCGCCGCTTCCGCCAGGCCCGCCCCGACGCGCGCGTCGTCTTCATGTCCGGGTACGCGGAGGGGACCCTGGTGGACCGGGCCGCCCGCGAGGCGGAGGGCGTCTTCCTGCAGAAGCCCTTCACCCCGGACGAGCTCGCGCTGAGGGTGCGCCAGGTCCTCGACGCCGCCCCGGCGGGATGAGTCCGACCGAGCGCGACCGCCTGCGGGCGGTCGTCGAGCTGCTGGAGGAGGGCGTCTCGGTCTGGGACGCGGACGGGCGCCTGCTGATGGCGAACCCGGCGTTCTTCCGCATCTGCCGCATGGACCCGTCCCTGCCCGCCCGCCTCGACGCGCCCGGGTGGCAGGCCGTGTACGAGGACGGGCGGCCGATCCCGGACGAGGAGTGGCCGGCGCGCGCGGCGCTGCGGGAGGGCCGGGCGATCGTGGGCATGCGCCTCGGCATGGTCCACCCCGACGGCGGCCTCACCTGGCTCTCGGTGAACGCGACTCCGCTGCCCGACGGCGATCCCGGCCCCGAAGTGATCATCTCGTTCACCGAGGTGACGGCCGAGCACCAGGCACGGGAGGCCCTGCGCGCCGACCGGGCGATGCTCACGGCGCTCATCGACGGGATCGCCGACGCGGTCGTGCTGCGCGACGGCGAGGGCCGCTACCTGGCCGTCAACCAGACCTTCACCTCCTGGGCCGGCCGGCCCCGGGAGGAGATCATCGGACGCACCCCCGAAGAGGTGCTCCCGCCCATGTGGCACGGCGCCGCCCGGGCCGGGATGGAGACGATGCGGGCCGACCCCGTGCCCCGCACCCTGGAGGCGGAGGACCCCACCAGCGGGCGCACCTGGCGGGTCACCCGGACGCCCTGGCTCGACGAGGAGGGCACCCTGCGGGGCGTGGTGCTCATCGCGAGCGAGGTGACCGAGTACCGGCGCCTCCAGCGCGAGATGGCCCGCACGAACGCCGAGCTGGAGGCCCGCGTGCGCGCCCGCACGCGCGACCTGGAGCGGGCGGTGGCCGAGCTCGAGGCCTTCACCACCCGCGTCTCCCACGACCTGCGGGCGCCCCTGCGGGCCATCCAGGGCCTCGTGCGGGGGCTCGTGCCGGCTGCCGACCCGCCCGTGGCCGAGGACCTGCGCCGCATCGAGCAGGCGGCGGGGTCCCTGGCGGCCCTCGTCGACGCCCTGCTGGAGCTGTCCCGCGCCGGGCGCAACGCCGTGTCGCCCGAGCGGATGCCGGTGGACATGGGCCGCCTCGCAGGGGAGGTCGCCGCCGGCCTCGCCGAGGAGGCCGCGGCGCGCGGCGTCGTGGTGCGGGTGGGGGACATGCCCCAGTGGCCGGTGGACCTGGTCCTCATGCGCCAGGTCTTCGCCAACCTCATGGGCAACGCCATCAAGTTCAGCCGGCCGGGGGGCGGGAACGTCTCGGTCACGGGCGGCGTCCGCTCGGGCGAGATGGTCGTCACGGTGGCCGACGACGGGGTCGGGTTCCCGGCCGACGCCCCCGGCGTGCTCTTCCGCGCCTTCGAGCGGCTGCCCAACGCCACGGGCCTCGAGGGGGCGGGCATCGGGCTGGCGATCGTGCAGCGGATCGTCACCGCGCACGGCGGCAGGGTGTGGGCCGAGGGGGCCCCCGGGGAGGGCGCCTCCTTCACCTTCGCGCTGCCGCGGCCGCAGGACCCCTGACCGGGTCCCCCGCGACGTAGAGTGCCCGCCGTGGCGCCCCGCTCTCGCCAGCAGCAGGGACTCGAGCGCGTGCTCGGGGCACCGGCGCTCTTCGCCACCGCCTACGGCAACGTGGGCTCGTCGATCTACTACGCCCTGGGTGTCACGGCGGCGCTCGCCCTCGGGCTCACCCCGCTCGTCTTCATCATCGCGGGGCTCATCTTCGCCGCCACGGCCGCGACCTACGCCGAGGGGACGGTGCGGTACCCCGAGGCCGGCGGGTCCGCCTCCTTCGCCCGGCACGCCTTCAACGAGCTCGTCTCGTTCGGGGCCGCCTGGGCGCAGATGCTCAACTACATCATCACGATCGCCATCTCGGCGTTCTTCGTGCCGCACTACCTCTCGATCTTCTGGGAGCCGCTGAAGCAGAACCCGTGGGACGTCGTCGTCGCGGCCGTCCTGATCGTCCTGCTGGTGGGCGTGAACATCGTGGGCGTGAAGGAGGCGGCGAAGCTCAACGTCCTCCTGGCGGTCATCGACTTCGCCACCCAGGCGCTGCTCGTCCTGCTCGGCTTCGTCCTGATCTTCTCGCCCGAGGTCCTGACCTCGAACGTGACCTTCGGGGTCGCGCCCACCTGGGAGAGCTTCTTCCTGGCGATCCCGGTCGCGATGATCGCCTACACCGGCATCGAGACGATCTCGAACCTGTCCGAGGAGGCGCGCGACCCCTCGCGGGACATCCCGCGGGCCATCCGCCTCGTGGCGATCGCGGTCTACGCCATCTACTTCACCCTCCCGGCGATCGCGTTGTCGGCGCTGCCGGTGTCCGAGGGCCCCGACGGCTTCACCACCCAGCTCGGCCTGCCCCCGGAGGAGGGCGGCTTCGCGAACGACCCGGTGCTCGGGATCGTGGACAACCTGGGCATCGACGGGTTCGCGCTGCACGCCCTGGAGATCTACGTCGGCGTCCTGGCCGCGACGATCCTGTTCATCGCCGCCAACGCGGGCGTCATCGGCGCGTCCCGCATCACGTACTCCATGGCGAGCTACCGGCAGCTCCCGGAGCGCTTCCGGCGCCTCCACCCGCGCTTCCGCACGCCCTGGCTCGCGCTCGTGATCTTCGCGGCGATCGCCCCGATCATCGTGCTCCTGCCGGGGCAGACGGACTTCCTCGGGACGATGTACTCGTTCGGCGCGATGCTCTCGTTCACGGTGGCGCACGTGTCGCTCGTGGCCCTGCGGGTGCGCAGACGCGACGAGGAGCTCGTCTACAAGGCCAGGCCCAACCTCCGCATCAGGGGCATCGACTGGCCGCTCTTCGCGGTGCTCGGCGGGCTCGCGACGGGCGCCGCCTGGCTCGTGGTGGTGGTCCAGGAGCCCCTCACCCGCTGGGCCGGGCTTGGCTGGCTCGCGCTGGGCTTCGTCGTCTACGTGATCTACCGCCGGCGGGTGCTGCACATGCCCCTGCGCGAGACGGTCCGCGCCCCCGCGCTGGTGATGACGGAGGGGCTGCGCATCGAGTACCGGTCCATCGTCGTCCCGGTCGTCCGCTCCGCGGAGAGCGAGGAGGCCCTCGTCACGGCCGCCCGGCTCGCCGGTGAGCGCCGCGCGAAGGTCGCGGTCGTCCACGTCATCGAGATCCCCATGGAGCTGCCGCTCTCGGCGCGCGTGCCGGAGGTCGAGCGCGCCGCCCACGAGCTGCTGGACGACGCGCGCGCGCTGGTGGAGAGCCGCGGCGTGCGCGCCGTCACCCGCGTCGTGCGCGCCCGCTCGGCGGGGCAGGCGATCATCGACGACGCCGTGCAGCGCAACGCGGAGCTCATCGTGATCGGCGCGCCCCGCCGTGGTCTCAGCCGCCGGGCCCCGGTCTTCGGCGGCACGACCCGCCATGTGCTCAAGCACAGCCCGGTGCGCGCCATCGTCGTGGGCGGCCCGGTGGCCGAGGCGGTCGCGTGACCGGCCCCCGCGCAGCGACGCTCCTGTCCGTCGCGATCATCCTGCTCGGGGTGTTCGTGGTGGTCCGCACCGTGTCCCTCGGGACCGGCGGCGGGCTCGGCCTGCTGCTCGGCGGCCTCATGATCGTCGCCGGCGTCCTGCGCCTCTGGATCGTGGGCCCGTGGCGACGCGGCTGACGACCCCCCAGCGCCTGCTGCGGACGCGCTCCCTGGCGCTCGTGGCCTACGGGGAGATCGGCTCGTCGCTGATCTTCGCCCTGGGCATCGTGGCCCTCTACGCCGTGGGCCTGACGCCGTGGGTGCTGCTCGCGGTCGGCGTCCTGGTCCTCGTGGTGACGCTCTCCTACGCGGAGGGCTCGTCGGCCATGCCGGAGGCCGGCGGGGCGGCGACCTTCGTGCGCCGGGCGTTCAGCGACCTCGCCGGCTTCGCGACGGGCTGGGTGCTGTTCCTCGACTACCTCGTCGTGATCGCCCTGGCGGCGCTCTACGTGCCCTCCTACCTCGGCGCCGCGTTCGGCTGGGACGCCCTCGACGAGCGGCCCTGGGACGCCCTCATCGCGATCGGGGTCATCGCCACGCTGGCCGGCGTGCGCCGCATCCGGCGCATCCGGCTGTACGCGGTCGCCGTCGTCGCGGCGGCGGTGGCGCTGGTGGTGCAGCTCGCGATCGCGGTCCTGGGCTTCGCCCTCGTCTTCTCGTCGGACCAGCTCACGGTGGGGATGGACATCGGCACGGCGCCCTCGTGGACGTCGATCGCCCTGGCCCTGTCCCTCGCGATGCTCGCCTACACGGGCCTGGAGACGGTCACCAACTTCAGCGCGGAGGTGCGCGAGCCGGGGAGGACGCTGCCGCGCAGCCTGTTCGTCGGCATCGGGACCGTCGTGCTCATCAACGTCGCCGTGTCGATGGTGGGCGTCACGGCCTACCCGACCCACCCCGAGCCGGGCGAGAGCGACGGGGTGGCCACGGACCTCGCCACGGACTGGCTCGGCGCCCCGCTGGTCGGGATCGCCCGCGCCATCGGCGACGAGCTGCCGGGCGGCGCCGACCTCCTCGTGGGGATCGTCGGCGTCTCGAACGCGCTCATCCTCATCACCGCCATCGCCACCTCGATGGCCGGCGGCGAGCGCCTGGCGTACTCGATGGCCCGCTACGACATGCTCCCCCACGCGTTCGCGCGGCCGGAGCGCGGGGCGTCCCCGACGCCGATGGCCACGCTCGCGGCGGCCGTCATCGCACCCGTCTTCATCGTGGTGGCCGACGCGGTGGGGGACCCGGGGCTCTTCCTGGCCGGGCTCTTCTCCTTCGGCGTCCTCATCGCGATGACGGCGGCCCAGTTCGCCGTCGTGCGCCTGCGCATCCGCGAACCCGACCTCCCACGGCCCTTCCGCGTCCCGCTCGGGGTGCGCTGGCGGGGCGCCGTGATCCCCGTCCCGTCGGTCGTGGGCGGCGTGCTGACGCTCGCCCTCTGGGTGGCGTCGCTGTTCACGCACGGCGGCGCGGCGGTCATCGGGCCCCTCTGGCTCGCCGGAGGCGCCGTCGTGTTCCTGCTGTCCCGCCGCGCGGGCGGCGAGACCCTGTTCGGCCGGGCCACCCCGGCCGTCCCGGACCTGGTGGAGGACGACGACGAGCCCGGGGCCCAGCGCATCCTGGTGCCGCTCAAGCTCGCCGACATCGGCGAGGAGGTGCTCGCGACGGCGCTGCGGCTGGCCGAGGAGCGCGGCGCCACCGTGCGCGTGCTCCACGTCCTGAAGGTGCCGATGGCACGGCCCCTGGACTGCGACATGGGGGAGGAGGAGCAGGAGGCCCGCGACGCGGTGGAGGACGCGCGCGCCCTCGCCGAGGACCTCGGCGTCGAGGTCATCCCGCGCATCATGCGCGCCCGGTCTCTGAGCGAGGCGATCGTCGACGAGGCCGAGGCGAGCGGATCGGACCTCATCGTGATGGGCTCGGCGGCGCGCTGGCGGGGGCAGAAGCGCTTCTTCAGCCCGACGGTCGACGAGGTGCTGCGGCGGGCCCGGTGCGAGGTGATGGTCGTCACCTATCCGCCGGGCGTCATGGACGACGAGGACGAGTCATGATGCGGCCATGAAGGCCATCGTCATCGGGTGCGGCCGCGTCGGCTCCACCCTCGCCCGGACCCTCGCCGAGGAGGGCTGGAAGGTCGTCGTGGTGGAGATGCACGAGGGCAACCTCGGGCGCCTCGGCCCGGAGTGGCGGCACCCGGTCGTCATCGGCCACGGGATGGACGCCGACGTGCTCGAGGAGGCCGGCATCCAGCGTGCGCACGCCCTCATCGCGGCCACCGACGGCGACAACACGAACCTCGTCATCGCCCAGGTCGCGACCCGCCGGTACGACGTCCCCCACGTCGCCGCCCGCATCCAGGACCCGGCCCGGGCCGACGCCTACTCCGACAAGGGCTTCGAGGTGATCTCACCCGTCAAGATGGCGATCGACGGCCTCGCGCGCTGGGCGAGGGAGGCCGCGGCGGCGCCGGAGGGGGAGGGGGCCTGATGTTCGCGATCGTGGTGGGCGGGGGGAAGGTGGGCGCCAACGTCACGCGCTCGCTGGCGGAGCGGGACCAGGAGGTCGTCCTCGTCGAGAGCAAGGGCGAGCGGGCGGACTCCCTCGAGGCCGAGTTCGGGCACCGCGTGGTGCAGGGCGACGGCACCGAGCTGTACGTGCTGGAGCGCGCCGGCGTCACCCGGCCGCCGGACATCGTGGTCGCCGTGACCGGGGACGACGAGGACAACCTCGTGATCTCCCAGCTCGCGAAGGAGCGGTACGGGGTCAAGAAGGTCATCGCGCGCGTCAACGACCCGCGCAACCAGGCCCACTTCGACCTGCTCGGCATCTCGCCGACGGTGTGCCCGACGCAGCGGATCATGGCGCTCATCGAGCACGAGGTCCCGGAGCACGACCTGGTCCACCTGCTCGAGCTGCGCGGGGAGAACCTCGAGATCATCGAGGTCGAGATCGACCCGAGCTGCCCGTGCATCGGGAAGGCCGTCGACTCGATCGGCCTGCCGTCCGGCTCGCGACTCATCTCGGTCGTGCGCGACGGCAACGCGGAGATCGCGATGGGCAAGACCGTGCTCGAGGCGGGCGACCAGGTGCTCGCCATCCTGCAGCCCGGGCGCGAGGACGAGGTGCGGGACATCCTGCTCGGCCGCTGAGCGGGTGGGTTTCGTCCGCCGGACGTCCGGGTAGGGCGCGGCCATGACCGTGCAGCTGCAGGGATCCGAGCGGGTCGTCCTCGTGCTCTCCCGGTCGCCGGTGCGCCGCATGATGCGGACGTGGCTGGGGTCGGAGGGCTACGAGGTGCAGGAGGCCCACGCCTGGGAGGTCGACCGGATCGTCGACGAGGGCGACGCCGGGGTGGTCATCACCTCCGGTGAGCTCGACGGCGAGTGGGGCTGGTCCGAACGGCACGAGGACGTGCTGGTGCTGGCGCTGCCCGATCCGGGGCCGCCGGCCTGAGCGGGGGACAGGCGCCGGTCCGGGGCGCCTTCGCGATCCTGCAGGTCGCCGACGTGGGCCGGGCCCTCGGCTTCTACCGCGACGGGCTCGGGTTCGCACTGTCCTACGCGTTCCCCGACCCCGACGCGCCCGCCTTCGTGACCCTGGAGGTGGACGGTGGCTCGCTGGGCCTCGCGGCCGCCGAGGGCGAGGTGGTGCCCGGGACCACGGCCGTCTGGGCGTACTGCGACGACGTGGACTCGCTCGTCGGCCGCCTGCGCGCGACCGGCGTGCCCGTGGTGGCCGAGCCGGCCGACACGGACTGGGGTGAGCGGATGGCGACGGTGGCCGACCCCGACGGCCACCTCGTGCACCTCGGCGTCGCCTGACGCCCCGGCGCCCCGGCGCGTGACAGAGTTGGGGGCGTGTCCGCCGCCGAGATCGCCGCGCGCCGCGAGCGCGTCCTCGCCGCCCTCGTGGAGGCCGGCGACGCGGGCGTGTCCGGTGAGGCGCTGGCCGCCGTGCTCGGGTGCTCCCGGGCGGCCGTCCATCGCCACGTCGACGCCCTGCGCCGCGAGGGCGTGGAGGTCGTGAGCGCCCACGACGGCTACCGGCTGGGGGAGGGGGAGGACCCGGTCGTCCCCGCGCTCGTCGGTCCGCGGCTCGACGGCCCGCTCGCCGGCCCGGTGACCTGGTCCGCCGTGACCGGCTCCACCAACGACGACCTCACGGCCCTCGCCCGCGACGGTGCCCCCGAGGGCACCATCATGGGGGCCGACCGCCAGAGCGCCGGCCGCGGCCGCCGCGGTCGCGCCTGGGAGGCCGGGCGCGGCGACGCCCTCCTGGTCTCCGTGCTCATGCGCCCCCGCGTCGCGCCGGTCGAGGCCGCGCTGCTGCCCGTCGTGGTCGCCGTGGGGGCGGCCGACGCCCTCGGCCCGGACGCCCGCATCGTCTGGCCCAACGACATTGTCATCGACGGGGCGAAGGTGGCCGGGATCCTCTGCGAGATGTCCGCCGACCAGGACCGGGTGGCCTGGGCCGTCGCCGGTATCGGGGTCAACGTGCGCGCCGCCCCGGCGCTGGAGGACGCGCGCTGGACCCCCGGCTCGCTGGCCGACCACGGGGAGCCGCCGGCCCGCGCCGACCTTCTGGTGGACCTCATGAACGCGATCGGCCGCCGCTACGCCGCCTGGACCGGCGGGGACGTCGCCGGCGTGCTCGCGGCCTTCGCCGAGCGCGACGCCCTCGCGGGGCGCGGGGTGACCGTGTCCCTCGGTGAGGAGGACGTGAGCGGTACCTGCGCCGGAACCGACGAGCTCGGCCGCCTGCGCCTCGTGACCGCCGCCGGGGAGCGCCTGCTGGGCGCCGGCGAGGTCGTCCGCGTCACCGGCTAGGGGCGGCCCTCGACCGCCCGCTTGAGGCGGTCGAGGCGGGCGTCCCACTCCGAGGCGGTTCGGCCCATCCAGTCCGCGGCGGGGGCGAGGGCCCCGGGCCGCAGGCGGTAGCGCACCTCCCGGCCGGGGCCGTCCACGCGCTCCACCAGCCCGGCCTCCCCGAGGGTCGCCAGGTGCTTCGCCACGGCCTGCCGGGTGATCGGCAGGTCCCCGGTCAGCGCGGGCACGGTGGTGACCCCGTCGCGCAGCAGGGTCTCCACCATGCCGCGGCGGGTGGGGTCGGCGAGGGCGCCGAGCACCGCGCCGAGCGGGTCGCTCACGCGTACGCCGGGACGAACGCGGCGGCCAGGCGGGCCATGGGGAACGACGCCGGCGCGCTCTCGGTGACGATGACCCGCGCGCCCGCGGGGGCCGCGACGACGAGGAACTCCACCCGCGTCGCCGGGGCGTCGCCCTCCCACCACCACCAGACGATGCGGTGCGGGGCGTCGGCGCTCTCGACGACGACCTCGCGGCCCTCCTCGCCGAGCCAGCGGTCCCGGCCCTCCTCGGTGCTGAGCGCCTCCCAGACCTCCTCCGGGGTGGCCTCGACCTCGGTCTCGCGCGTCACGGGCACGCCCGCCTCCTCGTTTGACAACCGAACGGTTGCTATGGTCACACGACAACCACCTAGTTGTCGAAAGGATAGACCATGCCCCTCGTTCCCATGGTGGTCGAGCAGAGCCCGCGCGGCGAGCGCTCGTTCGACATCTACTCCCGCCTGCTCAACGAGCGGATCGTCTTCCTCGGGACGCCCGTGGACGACGGCGTCGCGAACCTCATCGTGGCGCAGCTGCTCCATCTCGAGAGCGAGGACCCCGAGAAGGACATCTCGCTCTACATCAACTCCCCCGGCGGGGTCGTCTACGCCGGCCTGGCGATCTACGACACGATGCGGTTCATCCGGCCGGACGTCGCGACGATCTGCTTCGGCGTCGCGATGAGCATGGGATCCCTGCTCCTCGCCGGCGGCGCCCCGGGCAAGCGCATGGCGCTGCCCAGCAGCCGCATCCTCATCCACCAGCCGAGCGGCGGGTACCAGGGCCAGGCAACGGACATCGAGATCCACGCCCGCGAGACGATCGAGCTGCGCCGCCACGTCGACGAGATCTACGCCCACCACACCGGGCGGAGCGTGGAGGAGGTGCACGGCGACATGGAGCGCGACCGGTTCTTCACCGCCGAGCAGGCCCGGGACTACGGCCTCGTGGACCGGGTCATCGCCTCACACGACATCGCGCACGTCCCCACCGGGTTCCGCGCCCCGGCGGGGGACGGCGCGTGAGTTCGACCTAGTGGTGGTGCGGGGCGTCGCAGGAGTCGTGGTGGCAGTGGCACTCCTCGGCCTTCGGGTTCGCCTCGCAGAACGGTGAGCAGAAGCGCTCGCCCTTCTTGGCGTCGCAGGTGCAGGAGGTGTGGGCGCACTCGGCCATCGGGTAGATCCCCCGTCGTCGTGGACCATGGAGGTCCCCCGCTCCGCGGGGGGCCTCGCCCCACCCTGGCAGGCGCCACGGCCACCCGTCCACCCGGCGACGGCACCCGAGGAGCGCGCGTGAACCCCGGATCCAGCGACATCCTCCTCACCGAGGACCTCCTGACCGATGACGACCGCGCCGTGCGCGACCGCGTGCGGCGGTGGTGCGACGCGGAGGTGCTCCCCGCGATCAACGACTACTGGGAGCGCGCCGAGTTCCCGTTCGCGCTGCTCCCGGGCCTGGCGGGGCTGGGCGTCTGCGGGGGCACCTTCACGGGCCACGGCCTGCCGGGGCTGTCACCCCTCGCCGCCGGCCTCGTCTCGATGGAGCTCGCCCGGGCCGACGGGAGCGTCTCGACGTTCCACGGCGTCCACTCGGGCCTCGCCATGACGGCGATCGCCCTGCTCGGGTCGGAGGAGCAGAAGGAGCGCTGGCTCCCCGCGATGGCCCGCCTGGAGCTCATCGGCGCCTTCGCGCTCACCGAGCCGGACCACGGGTCCGACGCCGTCACCCTGGAGACGCGCGTCCGCCGCCTGGGGGACGGGTACGTCCTGGACGGCGCGAAGCGCTGGATCGGCAACGCGATGTTCGCCGACCTCACCATCGTGTGGGCCCGCGACGCCGCGGGGGACGTCGGCGCCTACGTCGTGGAGAAGGGGACCCCCGGCGTGGAGGCCCACGTCATCACGGGGAAGATCGCCAAGCGCGCCTCGTGGCAGGCCGACGTCACGCTCACCGACGTGCGCGTGCCGGCGGAGAACCGGCTCGCCGGGGCGTCCTCCTTCGACGACGCGGCCGCCGTCCTGGCCCGCGCCCGCCCCGGCATCGCCTGGGGCGCCCTGGGCCACGCGACCGCGGCCTACGAGGCGGCCGTGCGGTACTGCACGGAGCGGGAGCAGTTCGGCAAGCCGATCGCCGCCTACCAGCTCACCCAGTTCCGCCTGGCCAAGATGCTCGCGGACCTCACCTCGATGCGGCTGATCTGCATGCGGCTCGCCGCCCTGCTCGCGGAGGACCGCGTGACCCCGCCCATGGCCTCCCTGGCGAAGATGCAGAACGCCGCGCTCGCGCGGTCGGTGGTGTCGGAGGCGCGCGACCTTTTCGGCGGCAACGGGATCCTGCTGGAGAACCACGTCGGCCGGCACCTCGGGGACGTGGAGGTGGTCGCGACCGTCGAGGGCACAGACGTCGTCCACGCCCTCATCGTGGGGCGCGAGATCACGGGCCTCAGCGCGTTCAGCTAGGGCGCGGCTAGGGCGCGTCCTGCAGGTCGAGGAGGGCGGCCCGCAGGGCGGCCATCCGCTCGGCGCCGAGGTGCGCGGTCCAGGCGGCCTCGGTGCGGGCGGTGACCTCGCGGGCGAGGGCGAACACCTCGCGCCCCCGGTCCGTGGCCCGCACGAGCCGCGCGCGCCCGTCGGCGGGGTCGGGCACCTGCTCCACGTAGCCGTGCCGCTCGAGGTGCGCCACGAGCTCGGCCATGGACTGGCGGGTGACCTGCGCGCGCTCGGCCAGCACGCCCACGCGGGTGCCGTCGTCGTCCAGGAAGCCGAACACCGCCCCATGGGCCGGGCGCACCTGCGGGTGGCCGGCCGCGGCGAGCGCGTCCGTGAGGCGCTCGGTGAGCGTCATGAACGGCTCGCGCAGCAGCACCGCCAGCATCGGCGGGGAATCACGGGCCGTGGTGCGGGGGAGGCGGCTTGACATGCGCAGGGTGCCTGCCTTTCAATGGGACCAGAAACGCAGCCTACCTGCCTATCTTAGCCCGGAGGTCCCGATGAGCACCACGAAGCCCCGCCCCGAGCGCCTCTCCGTCGGCGGTGACGAGGTCGTCGTCCGCGTCGGCGCGGACGAGTCGGGCGGCGCCCTGCTCGTCCTGGACGTCGCCATCCCGCCCGGCGGCGGCCCGCCCGCCCTGCACCGCCACGAGCCGGCCGAGGTCTACCGGGTGGAGGAGGGCGAGCTGGCCTTCTACCGCTCCGACGACGGCGGCGAGCCCCGGCGCGGCACCGCCGGCCCCGGCGACGTGGTCCACATCCCCGGCGGCGCGGAGCACACGATCCGCAACGAGTCCGGCCGCACGGCCCGCGCGTCGGTCACGTTCGTCCCCGGCGCCCCGATGGAGGCGTTCGTGCGGGCGGCCGCGGCCCTCGACCCCGGCCGGGCGACGATGGACGAGGTCGTCGCCCTCGCCGCCCGGCACGGGGTGCGGATCACGCGGCCGCTCGGGCGATGACCTCGGCGAGCTCGGCGGCGCGGGAGAGCTGGGGGATGTGGCCGGCGTCGACCTCGGCGACCGTGTCCGCGTTCGCCGCCATCCGCCGCTGCAGGTCCGGTGAGAAGACCAGGTCCTGGGTCGTGACGACGTAGGTCGTGGGGCGCCCGCGCCAGCCGATGGCCGTGGGCGCCTCGCCGAACACGGACAGGCGGTGGGACCCGAGCGCGGCGATGACGGGGTCGGCGGTCTCCTGGCTCACGTCGTTGAACAGGACGCGCTTGGCGCCCGCCGGGTCGAGGGTGGAGAGGCCGTCGTCGGTCGCCTGGATGATCTCGCCGATCGTGCTGGGCACGGGGTCCTCGGCCATCATCGCGCCGGTCGACTGGCCCTCCTCGGGCATGATCGCGCAGACGTAGACCAGCCCGGCCACCCGGTCTCCGGCGGCAGCAGCCGCCTCGGTGACGGGCACCCCCGAGTAGGAGTGCCCCACGACCACGGCGGGGGCCGCGATCGCCGCCAGGGCCTCGCCGATCGCGGCCGCGTCGTCGGCCATCGACGTGGGCCCGGACGACGCGCAGGGCAGGTCGACCGTCGTGCTGGTGACGCCCCGCTTCTCCAGCTCGGCCTGCACGAACCCCCAGGCCCAGCCCTTCGCCCAGGCGCCGTGCACCAGCAGCACCGGTGTGCTCATCGCTCCCCCTCGGTCGTGGACCACCCCCTCACCCGACCCTACGTCGGCGGGGGGAGCCCGGCTCACCGACGGTGGTTCCCCGCCGCCCCGACCGGGGACCACCATGGGGACGAGAGGGGGAGCGATGACGAAGGTCGCGGTCATCTACTACAGCGCCACCCGGCACGTGCACCGCCTGGCGGAGGCCGTGGAGGAGGGCGCCCGGTCCGAGGGCGCCGAGACGCGGCTGCGCCACGTCGAGGAGACGGCGCCGCCGGAGGCGATCGCCGAGAACGAGGAGTGGGCGGAGCACGTCGCGGAGATGGAGGGGCGCCCCGCGGCGACGCTCGACGACCTCCGGTGGGCCGACGCCTACGTCCTCGGGACGCCGACCCGCTTCGGGAACATGGCGTCCCAGCTCGGGGCGTTCATCGACACGACGGGCGGGCTCTGGGCCGAGGGCGCGCTGGCGGACAAGGTCGCCGCCGCGTTCACGAGCAGCCAGAACGCCCACGGCGGGCAGGAGTCGACGCTCCTCGCCCTCCACACGACCTTCCACCACTGGGGCGCCCTCGTCGCGGCGCCCGGCTACACCAGCGAGCGCGGCCTGGCCGCGGGCGGCAACCCGTACGGGGCGAGCAGCGTGGAGGCCCCGGACGAGGCCGAGCTGGACTGGGCGCGGTATGTCGGGGAGCGGGTCGCGGCCATCGCGGGGCGCCTGGCCGGATAACCTCGCCCCGTGCGGGTCGCGGTGTACCACGGCGGGGGGCGGATCACCCTGGAGGAGGCCCCGGAGCCGGTGGCCGGCCCGGGGGAGCTGCTCGTGCGCGTGAGCGCCTGCGGCCTCTGCGGCAGCGACCTCATGACGTGGTACCAGGACCCGCGGGCCCCGGTCGTACTGGGCCACGAGCCGGTCGGTGAGGTGATCGCCGCCGGCCCCGGGGCGCCGCTCGCGCCCGGCGCCCGCGTCCACGTGCACCACCACGTCCCGTGCATGACCTGCGCGCTCTGCCGCGCGGGGCGGCACACCCTCTGCGACACCTTCCGCGCCACCCGCATCGACCCGGGCGGCCTGGCCGAGGTCATCCGCGTGCCGGAGCCCAACGCCCGGCTCGACACGCTCGTGCTGCCCGACGACCTGTCCGACGTCGCGGCGACGCTCATCGAGCCGCTCGGCTGCGTCGTCCGGGGGCAGCGCTGGGCCGGCGTCGGCCCCGGCTCCCGGGTCGCCGTCGTCGGGGCCGGGGCGATGGGGCTGCTGGAGATCGCGGCCGCGTTCGCGGCGGGCGCCGTGAGGGTCGCGGCCCTCGACCCGCGGGAGGACCGCCTGGCCGCCGCCCGCGCCGCCGGGGCCGCGACCCCCGGGCCGGACCCGGCCGCCGTCCACGAGGCCCTCGGCGGGCCGGCCGACCAGGTCTTCGTGTGCACCTCGTCCGCGGAGGCCATCGCGTCGGCGCTGCCGCTCGCGGGCCCGGGCGGGGTGGTGCAGCTCTTCGCCCCGCCGCGCCCCGGGACGCCCGTGCCCCTGGACATGGGCGCGATCTTCTTCCGGGAGGTCACCCTCCAGTCGACCTACTCCGCGGGGCCCCTCGACACACGGGACGCCCTCGCCCTGCTCGTCGCCGGCGCCGTGGACGTGGACGCCGTGATCACGCACCGCCTCCCGCTGGAGCGGGTGGGGGAGGCCTTCGACCTCGCCCGGTCGGGGACCGCGACGAAGGTCGTCGTCGAGCCCTAGGGCCGGGCCTCCCGGGCCACCAGGGCCGTGCAGAGGAAGCCCAGGTCCTCGTCGCCGAGGGTCGTGAGCTGGTGCTCCTCCCCCGAGGGGACGAAGACGGCGTCACCCGCGGCCACCTGGGTCACCTCGTCGCCGAGGAGGACGGAGGCCCGCCCGTGGAGCACCAGGATCGCGTGCTCGTGGGGGTGGCTCTCGCGCGCGGAGGCCCCGCCCGCCGGGATGCGGAAGTACCGCATCTCGACGTCGCGGGCCCCCACGTCCGCGCCGATCAGCGTGTGCCGCTCGGCGCCCGAGGAGTAGGCCCGCGGCGCGACGCCGTCCCAGGCCCACTCCCCGAGGCGGCGCCGCACGAGGCCCACGCCGTCCCCTGCCTCAGCCGGTCAGCCGGTCACCGCCGGCTGCTGCGGCCCCGGCCGCCCCAGGAGGCGGGTGCGGGCCCGGTCGTCCACGCGGGGCGCGTTCGACGCGACCGCGATCCCCTGCGGGGAGCGGACCGCCCCGTCCGGGCCGAGCAGGCGCAGCCGGAAGCAGACCGTCCGGGTCTTGCCGGGCGCGAGGCTCGGCGAGGTCCAGACGATGCGGCCGCCCACGATCCGCGCGCCCGACGGGCGCCCGGCCACCACGGTGCCGGCCGGCACGGGGACCCGGATCGTCAGGAAGCGGGCCACCACGCGGGACCGGTTGCGGACCGTCGCGCAGTAGCGGACGACCTGCAGCGGCCGCGCCCGGGACGGGCCGCGGACGTCGATCGCGAGGCGCGCCCCGGCCGGGTTGCCGCCGATCGCCACCGTGGTGGCGTCGCCGAGCAGCACGGTGACCGGGTCGTCGGTGCGCACGGTCGGCAGGCCGTCCGCGTCCACCACCGCCTGGTTCATCACCCGCGTCGTGCCGGCGGGCAGCGGGTTCACGACCGTGGCCGTGAACGCGATGGTGACGGAGGCGCCGGGCGCGAGGGTGCCGATCGCCACCCCGACCGCGCGGTCGCCCGTGCCGTTGCCCGAGGTGACCGAGCCGGCGGTCGTCGTGACCGAGCCGTTGACGAGGCGCGTGAGCGGGTCGAGCTGGTCACCCAGGCGGACGCCGGTGGCGGCCTGGTTGCCCGAGTTCGTCACGGTGATCGAGTAGCGGAGGGTGTCGCCGCCCGAGACGCCGCCGCTGCGGTCCGCGTCCACCTCGAGGGTGGCCGTCTTGGCGGCGGCGAGCTTCGGCGCGCCCACGACGGTCACGACCGCCGGCGGGGGCGTGTCCGTGAAGGGCGTCCCCGTCGTCGCGCCGGTGAAGTCGATCGTCGCGGAGTTCGGGATGACCGTGCCGGCGGGGGTGGAGGCGCCCACCCGCACCCGGAACTTCACCTGGGTGCTCTCGTTGATGCCGATCACGCCGCCCGCGGACGCGGAGGCGCCGGTGCCGAGGCGGAAGGTGACGGCGCCGTTCGCGAGCTCGGCCTGGTCGTCGCCGGCGGCGTCGGTCTTGGGACCGGTGTTCGCGCCGGTGGACACCTGCAGGGTGCCGGCCTCGTAGGTCGTGTTGGCCGGGATGGCGTCGGTGAGCTTCACGTTCGCCGCCGCGTCGAGGCCGGTGTTCGTCATCGAGATCGTGTACTCGAGCACGTCGCCGGGCTCGACCTGGCCGCCGTTGACGTCGGTGACCGTCTTGTTCGAGGTGAGGGTCGGCGCGAAGAGGTCGATCGCCGTGGTGACGACGCCGGGGTAGTAACTCTCCCCGCCGGTCACGAGGCCGATCGTCGCCGAGGTCTGCCCGTTGGCGATGAGGCCGTCCACGTTGACCACGTCGGCGTCGAAGCCGAGCTGGTTCACGTAGTCCGGGTTCTTCGCCGTGAAGCGGACGCCCTCGCGCCCGATCGTGCTGTTGAAGAAGTCGTCCCCCGGGTTGAGCGCGTCGGAGACGATCGCGTTGCCCAGGCGCAGCGTGTCACCGAGGTACACCGAGCCCTGGCTGCCCTTGTCGCCGTCGTACGCCACGACGCCGAGGCGCGTGCGCACCGGGCCGGCGGGCGGGGCGATGAAGCCGCTCACGGGGATGTTCACCGTCGGGTTGGAGCTTGCGATGAACTGGTAGCCGTCGAAGACCGTCAGGTTGCGGAAGGGCGCCGCCGGGTCGCGGTAGGCGACCACGAGCGACCAGCCGCCCCAGGTGTTGGAGCCCCGGCCCGCCTGGACGTCGGCCACGGCGTAGGAGCCCGCGCCCGCCGCGGTGACCTGCGCGGTGACGTCGGCGAACGCGTGGTAGTTCGTCCCGCTGTCCGGGGTGGTGCCGATGACCGTGCCCGTGACCGTCGAGTAGGTCGCCGCGCCCGGTGCCTGGAACTTCACCGAGGCCTGCGCCGCCGCGTTCGGGGGCGGGAGCGCGCCCGAGCCGCCGCCGGCGACGCTCTTGGCGCCCCAGTAGAGGCCGGCGAACAGGATCGTCGAGCCGGGCGGCAGCTGCAGCGCCGCGCTGCTCGAGTTGAAGGTCGCCGGGTCGGCGTCCGCGTCCACGAAGCCCATCTGGAACGAGTTGTTCTGGTTGGCCGCGCCGGCGCGCGCGGGGGCGCAGGCGGCGTTCGTGGTGGGGCAGCTCAGCACCGTGTTACCGGTGATGGCGACATCGCCGGGGGCGTTCGCGGAGAAGCGGAGCGAGAACGGGGCGGGGGCCGCGGTCGCGGCGGCCGTCCCGAACGCCAGGAGGGCGAGGGCCGCGAGCGCCACGAGGACGCGCAGCTGTCGGGGGGCGACGGTCACAGGGGGCACCTTCGGTGGCTTAACGGGCGTGGGAACGCCGCTGTGCGGCGGCGGCGCGACCCTACCACCGGCCCCCGGACGGGGGATACGGCACGCGGATCAGTTGCGTTTCCGTGCGACCCCGGCGTCGAAGCGGGACCGGTCCACGACGAACCGGCGGTGGGTCCCGGCGCAGATGCGCTCCGTCCCGTCCTCGGCCTCCGCGGAGAACGTGAGCAGCCGGCCCTCGACCGCCTCCAGCCGGACCCGCGCGACTACCTCCATCCCCGGCGGCGTGGCCGCGTCGTGGCTCAGGTCGACGTGGACCCCCAGGGAGAGCTCGCCCTCGTCGAGGTGCGGCCCGATCGCCCGGATGCAGGCCCACTCCACGAACCCCACCATGAAGCCGGTCGCGAACACTGCGGGCATCGCGGCGAACTCGGGGGACTCGGGGTAGAGGGCGGGGACCGTCTTCGACTCGGGCACCACGAACCGCAGCTCGTGCTCCAGGCCGGGGACCAGGGAGCTCTTCACGACGCCTCCTCGGGGGCGGACGGGCGGGCCCGGCGATCATGCCCGTCTGTGCCAGGATCGGGAGGTGGCCGACGACGGCGACATGGAGATCCGCGCCTCGGACGGCGAGCGCCACGCGACGCTGGACGCGCTCGCGGGGGCCGCCGCGGAGGGACGGCTCACGCTCGAGGAGCTGGCCGACCGCACCGAGGCGGCCCTGGCCGCGACGACGCGCGGGGACCTCGCGCGGGTGACCGCGGACCTCCCGGCGGCCGCGGCCCCGGCGGCCCCCGCCGGGCGGTCGCGCGGGACGCGCTGGGCCTTCGGGATCATGGGCGGCGGCGACCACCGCGGGCGCTGGCGCATCGCGCCGCGCTGCACCGTCGTCAACGTGATGGGCGGCGCCGACCTCGACCTGCGCGACGCGGTCGTCGAGGGGCGGGAGATCGAGATCACGGTGTGGTCCCTCATGGGCGGCTCCACGATCACGGTCCCCGACGGCGTCGAGGTGGACGCCGGGGGCTTCGCGTTCATGGGCGGCAACGACGTGCGGGTGGAGGGACCGGCCCCGCCGCCGGGTGCGCCGGTCATCCGGGTGCGCGCCTGGACCGTCATGGGCGGCACGGACGTCGTGCGGCGCAGGGGCTGAGGGGCGCCCCTTCGCTCACGGCGGGCCGTTGGCTATGCTGACCGCCGGGCCTCCGGGTCCGTCGTGGTGGACGTAGCTCAGCTGGTAGAGCTCCTGGTTGTGGTCCAGGCGGTCGTGGGTTCGAATCCCATCGTTCACCCCTCGACGCCTGTTCCCGCGGGTGTGGCGGAACTGGCAGACGCGCTAGGTTTAGGTCCTAGTGGGGCAACCCTTGGAGGTTCGAGTCCTCTCACCCGCATACAGGTGCACTGACACATGCCGCTGACCGCCGACGTGACCACCCTCGAGGACAACCGTGTCCGGCTGGACGTGGCCGTCCCCGAGGACGAGGTGCAGCGCCGGATGGAGCGGGCGATCCGCCGCCTCGGCCGCGAGGTGCGCGTCCCCGGCTTCCGTCCCGGCAAGGCGCCCGCCGAGGTCATCGTGCAGCGCGTCGGCCACGACGCCGTCGTGCAGGAGATGCTCCGCGACGCGCTCGGCGCGTGGTACTCCGAGGCCGTCGCCGAGACCGGCATCCAGCCGATCGACGACCCGGACCTCGACCTCGAGAGCGTCCCGGACGAGGGCGACCTGACCTTCACCGCCACGGTGCCCGTGCGGCCGGTGGCGACGCTCGGCGACTACGCCGGCATCGAGGTGGGACGCGCCGAGGCCGAGGTGCCCGAGGGCGCGCTCGACGAGCAGCTCGAGGCGCTCCGCAAGCAGGCCGGCCGCCTGCAGCCGGTCGAGCGGGCCGCGCAGGAGGGTGACTTCGTCGTCATCGACTTCGACGGTGCGGAGAACGGCAAGAAGCTCAAGAACGCCACCGCCCGTGACTACCTCGTCGAGATCGGCGGGGGCCGCCTCGTGCCGGAGTTCGACCGCGCGCTGCGCGGCGTCGAGGCCGGCGGGACGGTCGAGTTCCCGGTCGCCTACGGCGACACGGACGGGCGCCCGGAGCTGCGGAACCGCACGGTCGACTACGCCGTGACGGTCAAGGCCGTCCAGGAGCGCGTGCTGCCGGAGCTCGACGACGAGCTGGCCATCGGCGTGAGCGAATTCGACACGCTCGACGAGCTGAGGGCCGACCTCGAGCGGCGCCTGCAGGAGTCCGCCGACTCCCAGGCCGACGAGCTCTTCCGCCGCATGGTCATCGACGCCGTCACCGAGAAGGCGACGGTCGAGGTGCCGGCCGTCATGGTGGACCGGCGCATCGGCACGATCCTCCAGCAGACGGCCGACCAGCTCCCCCAGGGCGTCTCCTTCGAGCAGTACCTCGCGGCCACGGGCCGCAGCCTCGAGGAGGTCGTCGAGGAGCTGCGCCCGGACGCCGAGGCCGCCATCCGCCGCGAGCTCGTGGTGGAGGCCGTCGCCGACGCCCAGGCCGTCGAGGTGACCGACGAGGAGATCGAGGAGCAGGTCCGCCAGGACGCGGAGGCCACCGGCCGCGCGCCCGACCGCCTGCTGCACGACCTCCAGCACCACGGTGGCTGGGAGGCCCTGCGCCAGGACCTGCGCCTGCGCAAGGCGGTCGACCACCTCATCGAGAGCGCGACCGCCATCCCGATGGCGCAGGCCGAGGCGCGCGAGCGCCTTTGGACCCCGGAGGACGACCGCAAGAAGTCCGCCGAGGCCGCCGAGCCCGCGGAAGGGAAGGCGGCCCCCGCCGGGAAACTGTGGACGCCCGGCGACCCCCGATAGCCCGCACGACCGGAACGGAGCGCACCGCATGAGCCCACTGATCCCGATGGTCGTCGAGCAGACTTCGCGCGGCGAGCGGTCCTTCGACATCTACTCGCGCCTGCTCAACGAGCGCATCGTGTTCCTGGGCACCCCGGTGGACGACCAGATCGCCAACCTCATCGTGGCGCAGCTGCTGCACCTCGAGAGCGAGGACCCCGACAAGGACATCTCGCTCTACATCAACTCGCCCGGCGGGTCGGTGTACGCGGGCCTCGCGATCTACGACACGATGCAGTTCATCAAGCCCGACGTCTCGACGATCTGCGTCGGCATCGCGATGAGCATGGGCGCCCTGCTGCTGGCCGGCGGCGCGCCGGGCAAGCGGATGGCCCTGCCGAACGCCAAGATCCTGATCCACCAGGTCTCGAGCGGCTTCAGCGGCCAGGCGACGGACATCGAGATCCACGCCCGCGAGATCATCGACCTGCGCAAGCGCCTGGACGAGATCATCGCGAAGCACACCGGCCAGGACCTCGAGAAGGTCGCCAAGGACACGGAGCGCGACTTCTTCATGAGCAGCCCGGAGGCGAAGGAGTACGGCATCGTCGACCGGGTCATCGAGAGCCACTAACCGGGCCGCGGACCCATGGCGAAGTCCCCCGAGTCGAACGAGCAGCTCCTCTGCAGCTTCTGCGGGAAGTCGCAGCGGCAGGTCAAGAAGCTCATCGCAGGCCCCGGCGTCTACATCTGCGACGAGTGCATCGACCTCTGCAACGAGATCATCGACGAGGAGCTCACGACCCCGGTCTCCTTCGACCCGGAGTCGCTCCCGCGCCCGCGTGAGATCTACGACGTCCTGAACGACTACGTGGTGGGGCAGGAGGAGGCCAAGCGCACGCTGGCCGTCGCCGTCTACAACCACTACAAGCGCGTCAACATGATGTCGTCGGGCGACTCCGACATCGAGCTGCAGAAGAGCAACATCCTGCTGCTCGGTCCCACGGGGTGCGGCAAGACCCTGCTCGCCCAGACGCTCGCGCGGATCCTCAACGTCCCGTTCGCCATCGCGGACGCCACGGCCCTCACCGAGGCCGGCTACGTGGGCGAGGACGTCGAGAACATCCTCCTCAAGCTGATCCAGGCCGCCGACTTCGACGTGAAGAAGGCCGAGACCGGGATCATCTACATCGACGAGGTCGACAAGATCGCGCGGAAGGCGGACAACCCGTCGATCACGCGCGACGTGTCCGGCGAGGGCGTCCAGCAGGCGCTGCTGAAGATCCTGGAGGGCACCGTCGCGTCGGTGCCGCCGCAGGGGGGCCGCAAGCACCCCCACCAGGAGTTCCTCACGATCGACACGACCAACGTGCTGTTCATCTGCGGCGGCGCGTTCGCGAACCTCGAGCAGATCATCGGGCGGCGCATCGGCCACAAGGGTGTCGGCTTCGCCGCCGACGTGCGCAGCCGCCACGAGCACGACCCGCACGACCTGTTCAGCGAGGTGCTCCCCGAGGACCTCATGAACTACGGCCTCATCCCCGAGTTCATCGGGCGCCTGCCGGTCATCTCGGCCGTGCACCAGCTCTCCCGCGACGACCTGGTCCAGATCCTCACCGAGCCGAAGAACGCGCTGGTGCGCCAGTACCGCCGCTTCTTCTCGTTCGACGAGGTCGACCTCGTTTTCGCCGACGACTCGCTCAACGCGATCGCCGACAAGGCGCTCGAGCGCGAGACCGGCGCGCGCGGCCTGCGCTCCATCATGGAGGCGGCCCTGATGAACGTGATGTTCGAGCTCCCGTCCCGCGACGACGTCCGCAAGTGCGTGGTCACCCGCGAGACGATCGAGAAGGGGCTCCCGCCGACCCTCGTCACCGAGGCGCCCGACCGGGCGGCCGAGGCCGGCGGGGAGTCGGCGTAGGCACCCTGCGGCGCCCGTGAGCGGGAGCGGAAAGGGCCGGTTCGACCCTGCCCGGGTCGAGGCGCGGTGGGACGCCGCGTGGCGCGACGCCGGGATCGGCCACGCCGACCCCGCGTCGGACCTGCCGCCGTACACGATCGCGATCCCGCCGCCGAACGTCACCGGCGCCCTGCACATGGGGCACGCGCTCAACAACACGATCCAGGACCTCCTCATCCGCACCCGGCGGATGGCCGGGTTCGAGACGCTCTGGATCTGCGGCACGGACCACGCCGGCATCGCCACCCAGGCGGTCGTCGAGAAGGCGCTGGCCGCCGAGGGCATCTCGCGCAAGGAGATCGGCCGCGAGGAGTTCACGAAGCGGGTCTGGGAGTGGCGCGAGGAGTACGGCGGCACGATCATCGGCCAGCTCCGGCGCCTCGGCTGCACGCTCGACTACGGGCGCGAGCGCTTCACGATGGACGACGGCTACGCCCGCGCGGTGCAGCACGTCTTCGTCGACCTGTTCGACAAGGGCTACATCTACCGCGACCGCTACATGGTCAACTGGGACCCGGGCCTCGGCTCGGCCATCTCGGACCTGGAGGTCGAGGACCGCGAGGTCGAGGACACCCTCGTCTCCATCGCGTACCCCCTGACGGACGGGTCGGGCGAGATCGTGGTCGCCACCGTGCGCCCGGAGACGATGCTCGGCGACACCGCCGTCGCGGTGAACCCCGACGACGACCGCTACCGCGATCTCGTGGGCCGCACGGTCACGCTGCCGCTCGTGGGACGCGAGATCCCGGTCATCGCCGACCACCACGTCCAGCCCGAGTTCGGCACGGGTGCCCTCAAGGTCACGCCGGCCCACTCCGGCGACGACTTCGAGATCGCGCGCCGCCACGGGCTCGAGGCGATCAACGTGATCGGCGAGGACGGGCGCATGACCCCCGAGGCGGGGGAGCGCTACGCGGGGCTCACCCCGGCCGAGTGCTCCGTCCGCGTCGTCGAGGACCTGCGCGCGCAGGACCTGATCCGGTCCGAGCGGCCCTACACCCACGTCGTCCCGTTCTCCCACCGCTCCGGCGCCCGCGTCGAGCCCCTCGTGTCGCTGCAGTGGTTCTGCGACATGACGAAGCTCAGCGCGCCCGCCATCTCGGCGGTCGAGGAGGGGCGTGTCACCTTCACGCCGTCCAAGTGGGGCGACGTCTACCTCAACTGGATGCGCGAGATCCGCCCCTGGTGCGTGTCGCGCCAGCTCTGGTGGGGCCACCAGATCCCGGTCTGGTACCGGGGCGAGGAGGTCCACGCCGGCCTCGAGCCGCCGGAGGGCGAGGGCTGGGAGCGCGACCCGGACGTGCTCGACACGTGGTTCTCGTCGGCGCTCTGGCCGTTCGCCACCCTCGGCTGGCCGGACCGCACCCCGGAGCTCGAGCGCTTCTACCCGACCCAGGTGCTCTCGACGGCCCGCGACATCATCTTCCTGTGGGTCGCCCGCATGGTGATGATGGGCGTCGAGTACATGGGCACCGAGCCGTTCTCGGACGTCTACATCCACTCGGTGGTGCAGGCGCCCGACGGCCGCCGGATGAGCAAGTCGCTGGGCACCGGCATCGACCCGCTGGAGCAGATCGACCAGCACGGCGCCGACGCGCTGCGCTTCGGGCTGCTGATGATGTCCTCCACCCAGGACGTGCGGTACAGCGCCGACCGCATCGACCAGGGTCGCCAACTCGTCACGAAGCTCTGGAACGCCTCGCGGCTCGTCGTGGACCGGGGCGGGAAGGTCCTGTCCGAGGCCCCGCCGGCCACGACGCTCGCCGACCGGTGGATCGCCTCGCGCATCGACGACGCCGTCGCCCGGGCGCGCGAGCTGACCGACTCCTTCGCGCTGTCCCAGCTCGCCGACCTCGTCTACCACCTCGTGTTCGACGACTTCTGCGACTGGTACCTCGAGCTGCTCAAGGCGGGCGAGGCGACCCCGGAGATGGCGGGCCACGCGCTCGAGCAGCTCCTGGCGCTCCTGCACCCCCTCATGCCGTTCGTGACCGAGGAGGCGTGGTCCACGCTGCCCGGCGCGGAGGGCCTCATGGCCGTCCACCCGCCGCCCGTCGCCCCCGGCCCGCGGGACGTCGCGGCCGAGGAGGAGATCGCCGCCGTCCGCGAGACCGTCACGGCCCTGCGGGCCTACCGGTCCAGCCGCAACCTGCCGCCGCGCACGCCGCTCGTGATGAACCCCGCGCCGCACCCGGCCGTCGCGGCGCTCGACGCGGTCACGGCGGCGGACGACGACGCGGTCCCCACCCTCGTCGCCACCCTGCTCGGCGACGGCCGCTCGATCGCCTGCGGGACGGCCGCGGAGGCCGTGGACCCCGAGGTCGAGCGTGAGCGGGTCGCCGCGGAGCTCGCCCAGGCGGAGTCGGAGCTCGAGCGGGCGACGCGCAAGCTGGGCGACGCCCGCTTCGTGGAGCGCGCCCCCGCGCACCTCGTCCAGGCCGAGCGGGACAAGGCCGAGCGGTACGCCGCCGAGCGGGACGCGCTGTCGGCGCGCCTCGCCCGGATCGCCGGGCCGTGACCCCGGAGGGGGCCCGCGACTGGATCGCGGGGCTGGAGATCCTCGGCATGCGCTTCGGCCTGGAGCGCATCGACGCCCTGCTGACCGCGCTCGGCGAGCCCCAGCGCTGCGCCCCGGCCCTCCACATCGTCGGGACGAACGGCAAGTCCTCCACCACCCGCCTCGCCGCGGCGGCGCTCGGGACGCTCGGCGGTCCCGTGGGCGCCTACCTGTCGCCCCACGTCGTGGGGTGGGAGGAGCGGGTCCAGGTGGGCGGGAGCCCGATCGGCCCGGACGAGCTCGCGAGGGCGGCCACCGTGGTCCGGGATGCCGCCGACGGGCTGGGCCTGCCGGACGGCGACCGGGTGACCCAGTTCGAGGCCCTCACCGCCATCGCGTTCACGGTCTTCCGGGAGCGTGGCGTGGCCGCCATGGCGATCGAGGCCGGGCTCGGCGGGCGCTGGGACGCGACGAACGTGCTGCAGCCGGACGCGGCGGTCGTCCTCACCAACATCTCCCTGGAGCACACGGTCTTCCTGGGGGAGACCGAGGCCGCCATCGCGGCCGAGAAGCTGTCCGTGTGCGCCGAGGGGACCGACCGGCTGGTGGTGGGGCGCCTGAGCCCGGCCGCCGAGGAGGCCGTCGCCGGCGAGTGCGCCGCCCGCGGCCTGCGCCCGCTGCGCCACGGGGACGGCCTCGACGCGCGCGACACCCCCGAGGGGGTCGAGGTCACGACCCCGCACGCCGTCTACTCCGGGCTCCCGCTCGCGATGCGCGGGGCGTTCCAGCGGGACAACCTCGCCGTGGCCGTGGCGGGCGCCGAGATGGTGGCCGGCGGCCCGCTCGACCCCGACGGGCTGCGCGCCGCGATCGCCGGCGTCGCGGTGCCCGGCCGGATGGAGGTCTTCCCGGGCCCGCCGGACGTCGTGCTCGACGGGGCGCACAACCCGGCCGGCATGGAGGCCCTGGCGTCGGCCCTGCCGGAGCTCGTGGGCGACCGCGGGCCCGTCACCGCCGTCATGTCGGTGCTGGGCGACAAGCGCGCCTACGACATGGTCGCGTCGCTCGCGGGCATCGCCGACCTGGTGTTCACCACCCGGTCGACCCACGCGCGGGCGATCGACGCCGTCGAGCTGGCAGGCCTGGCGGGCGACGCCGGCGTGCCGGCCTGGGCCGTGCCCGACCCGGCGGAGGCGCTCGCCGCGGCCCGTGACGCGGCCGCCCCGGGCGGCGTCGTGGTGGTCACCGGATCCCTCTATCTGCTGGGAGACCTGCGCCCGCGGATGGCCGGGGAGGCCCAGGGACCCCCTGCTACACTCGCGCCCGCCCGGAAGGGCACCGACCCCACCGAGGCGAAATAGACCGCATGGCCAACGCGTTCAGCTTCGTGGTGCCCGTCCTCCCGTTGCAGTCGGGGGACGACGGCAGCGATCCGTTCGAGTCGATCTCCAACTTCTTCGACTCGGCCCTGTGGTCGGCGATCAGCGTGCTCCTGCAGATCTTCGTGGTGCTGCTGTGGCTCGCGCTCATCTGGTGGACCTACCAGGACGCGCGGCGCCGCATCGAGGCGCCGCCGCTCGTCGCCGCCTGCGTCGCGCTCTCCGTCCTCATCCCGTTCCTCGGGACGGTCATCTACCTCATCGTGCGCCCGCCGGAGTACCTGGACGAGGCGCGCGAGCGGGAGCTGGAGCTGCTGGCGCTGGAGCAGCGCCTCGGCGAGCTCGGCGACGCGGAGGGACAGGAGATCGTCGGCCGGCTGCTGGCCCGCGAGGGCATGACGGCGGGCGGGGACTCCATCAGCACCTCGCGCGCGCTGCGCCAGGCCGGCGTGGCGTCGCACGACGACGTCCGCGACCTGGACCAGCGCCTGACGGAGCTGGAGTTCCGCATGCGCATCTTCGACCGGGCGCCCGCGCCCGGCGTGGACGCGGGAGACACCGGGACGGCCGCCTCCGAGCGGAGTGCCGCACGGCGCCGCTCGCGGGAGCTGCCCGAGAGCACCGAGAAGGGCAGTGGCGAGCCGGGACGCACCGGCCGCTGGAGACGAGCACGAGGTGACCAGGAATCGTATGAGTGAGCGATCGTTCGTGATGGTGAAGCCCGACGGCGTGGCCCGCGGGCTGACCGGTGAGATCATCTCCCGCATCGAGCGGCGGGGGTTCTCGATCGTCGCCATCCGCAAGGGCGTGATGGCCCGGGCGGCGGCCGAGGAGCACTACGGGGAGCACCGCGAGCGGCCGTTCTTCGGCGAGCTCGTGGACTTCATCACCTCCGGTCCGGTGGTGATGCTGGCGGTGGAGGGTGGCGACGGGGCCGTCGCGGCCCTGCGCACGATGATGGGCACCACCAACCCCCTCGACTCGGCGCCGGGCACGATCCGCGGCGACTACGCGCTCGAGGTGGGGGAGAACATCATCCACGGCTCCGACAGCCCGGAGTCGGGCGTCCGCGAGCTCGCTCTGCACTTCCCCGAGCTCGGCTGACACACCGGGCGTGATCGTCCTCGCGTCGCGCTCGCCCCAGCGGCGGGCGCTCCTCGGGGCGCTCGGGGTGGAGTTCCGCGTCGTCGCCTCGCGCGCCGACGAGGGCCCGGACCCGGTCGCGAACGCCCGCGCGAAGGCCGAGGAGGTCGTCGCGCGGGCCGGCGTGCCCGCGGGCGGCGCCGTGCTCGGCGCCGACACCGAGGTGATCCTCGACGGCCGCGCGCTCGGCAAGCCGCCCGATCGCGACGCCGCCGAGGCCATGCTGCGGTCCCTGTCCGGGCGGGCGCACGTCGTCCGCTCGGCCGTGTGCATCTGCACCGCGGAGGCCTGCTACGAGCTGGCCGACGAGGCCACGGTGACCTTCCGGGCGCTCACGGAGCCCCTGCTCGCCTGGTACCTGGACGGCGGGGAGTGGCGCGACCGCGCGGGCGGCTACGCCATCCAGGGATCCGGCGCGGCGCTCGTGCTGCGGGTGGACGGCGACCCCTCGACCGTCGTGGGGCTCCCCGTGTCCACCCTGGCGGCCGCGCTCGAGGGCCTCGGCCTGACGCCGTGGGCCGCGGCGCCGCGCGATACTGCGACGACCGGAACGGGGGAGGCACGATGAGCGACGAGAAGCTCTACGCGATCATCCACGAGGCCGACGGCGACACCATCTGGCGCTGGCAGACCGGCCGCAAGGCCCGCTTCGTGGAGTACGGCGGGTACCAGAAGGCGAAGGCGCTGGCCGAGGGCGCGGGCTCGATCCTGGCGCTCTGGGGGTCGCAGTACGGTCATCGGGGCGTCCCGGGCGACGCGAGCGAGGACGACATCCGCGCCGCCGTCGAGTACGCGATCGAGCGGCGCGACACCCACTCCTGATCCCCGTCGCCTACCGCGTGACGCGGATGGGCAGCGAGGCGGCGGTGTAGCCGGAGCGGGAGGCGGTGGCGGGGACGCCCCGGGCCGCGCCCGTGAGCGTCAGGGTCACCCGGCCGCGCGCGTCCGTGCGGCCCGTCCGGCCCGCCGCGCGCACGAGGACCCCGGCGACCGGCGCGCCGGCGTCGAGGACGGTGAACCGCACCGGCGTCGCGACGCCCCGCCGGATGCTCGTGCGGGACGCCTGCAGCGTCAGGCCCGGCAGCACCCGGGTGTGGAAGGTGGACGAGCCCGGGCCGACGCCGATCGTGAAGGACGCGAGGACGTCCAGGCCGGCGGGCACGGGGGATGCGTCGATGCGGTAGCCCTGCAGCGCGCGGGCGGGGCGCCCGGCGTCTACCGTGGCGCCGAAGACCGTCGCGGCCGGGTTGGAGCGGCGGGCATAGACGCGCGGGCCGGCGCTCGTCTGGGCGACCCAGGCCACCCACAGGCGCCCGTCGGCGGCGGCGGCGACCGTGGCGGAGGCGCTGCGCAGGCGGCCGGTGCGGCCGACCACCGGGGCCGAGGGCGCGCCCACCCGCCAGAGGCGCACGGACGACAGGGAGGTGGTGCCGGTGGCGTAGGCGACGTAGTGCCCGCCGCCGGGCCGGTACGTGATGGGCGTGCGCCCGAGCATGCCGACCGTCATCCCCGCGGTCCCCGGCATGGTGAGCCGGGCGCCCGAGGGCTGCCCCGCCGCGTCGACCGGCTGCGCCAGGACGCCCCGGAAGGCGTCGTAGGCCGAGTACCACGCCACCACGGCGCCGCCCGCCGGGTCGGCCGCGACGTTCGCGTCGTAGGAGAGGCCGCCGGCCGTCTCGAGGGCCACGGTCGGGGGCGGCGCGCCGAGGCCGACGTGGGTCCAGACGCCGAGGGTGCCGGCCCAGGTCTGCATCGTGGAGCCCGAGGCGAGCACCGCCGCCGAGGTGGGGGACCCGTAGGACTGCTGGCCGACGTCCACGACCGGCGTGGGCTGCAGCGCCCAGGTCGTGCCGCCGTCGGCCGACGTGGCCGTCGCGATCTCGGCGAGCGGCTCCGTCGTGTCGAGCGTGCGCAGGCCGCCCCACAGGACCCGCAGTCCCGCGGCGTCGGACACGATCGCCGGGTTGGTGATGAGGCTCGCCCAGCCGGCCTGGATCGTCGAGGTCGCGCCGAGCCGGCCCGTCGGCGAGATGGCCGTGTGGAAGAGGTCATTGGTCGGCGTGCCCGATTGCCACGCGACATGGAGCACCCCGTCGGCCGTGCGCGCCAGCGACACCTGGTCGGAGTTCCCGCCGGTCGGCGACGTCACCCGTGCCCAGGGGGCCGCGGTGGCGGCGAGCGGCATCGCCGCCAGCAGGAGGGCGGCGGCGGTGAGGGGCCAGGCGGGCTTCATCGATGCTCCCGGGCGGGCGGCAGGGCGCGCGGACCGTACCCCGGCCCACCGACACCGGGCAAGGCGACCGGGGGATGCGCGACGCTTCCGTACTGGACGTTCCGGGGATTGCGCCGCGGGGCTCCGTCCGGGATCGTTCGGGCACGCGGGGAGAGGACCAGGGGGGCGATGGCGTACGGCCAGCACATCGACGGGGCCACGGCGGACGGCGTTCCGCTGCGCGCCGCCGTGTTCGAGGAGCGCCAGGTGCGCGCCGCGGCGGGCCTCCTGATGGTGCTCGGCGCGATCGCCTTCTTCGTCGCCCTGCTCGACCACGACTACCTGCTGCTGCGGATCGTCTCGGTCTTCATGCTCGTGGAGTTCGCCATCCGCGTGACCGTGGGGATCCACGTGTCACCGGCGGGGCTCCTGGCGCGCCTCCTGACCCGCCGCTACCCGCCGGAGTGGGTGTCGGCGAAGCCGAAGCGCTTCGCGTGGTCGATCGGCGTCGGCATCGCGGGCGCCATGAGCATCATCACCAACGCGGGGATCACGGGCTGGCTGCCGCGGACCCTCTGCATCATCTGCCTGGTCTTCCTCTGGCTCGAGTCCGTGCTCGGGTTCTGCGTCGGATGCGAGCTGTACGGCTTCATGGTGAAGCGGGGCATGGCGTCGGTCGACCCCGCCTACGAGGTCTGCGCCGGGGGCGCCTGCGCGCTGCCCGCTGTCGCCCCCCCGGCGATGGCCGTACCCGACGCGCCGCCGGTCGCGTTCGCCGAGGCGCGGGCTCCCGCCGACTAGCTCTCGGTGATGGTCGCCCGGATCGCGTCGAGGACCTCCGGCGGGACCTCGTGCATCCCGTGCTCGTCGCGCGCGTGCGCGGCGATCTGGGCGAGCAGCTCGGGCTCGGTCTCGGCCTCGAAGCCGGCCTCGCAGCCCGGCACCAGCACCCCGCAGAGAAACGCCTTCATGCCGCCCCCTCCTCGTCGGAACCGTGCGAGGCTACCGGGCGGGCCGCGGGGCCCACAACCGCCGGACGGGGGGTCGTCCTGATGTGCCGCATCCTCGGATACCTGGGTGAGCCGATCGACCTCGGGCACGTCCTGTTCGAGACCGACTCCTCGCTCGTGCGGCAGTCGTACAGCCCCCGCATGATGGCCGGCTTCCTCAACCTGGCCGGCTTCGGGATGGTGGCCTGGGACGACCGGTCGGTGCGGCAGGAGGACCCGTTCCACTACCGCGTGACGACGCTGCCGACGTTCGACCGCAACCTGCGCGCGCTGTCCGGCAAGCTCGCCCCGACCTGCCTCATCGCCCACGTCCGGGGCGTCAGCCACAACCCGCGCGAGGTCGTCGCCGAGACCAACGTCCACCCGTTCCGCTTCCCCGGCGCCCGGGTGTCCCTGGCCCACAACGGCCACCTGCGCGAGTTCGGGCGCATGCGCTTCTCCCTGCTGCCGCACATCCGGCCCGAGCTGGCCCGGATGATCCAGGGCACGACGGACTCCGAGTGGATCTACGCGCTCGTCCTCTCCCAGCTCGACGACCCCGAGGGCCTGCCGGGCACCGCCGAGCTCGCCGACGCCGTGCAGGGCGCCCTGCGCATCCTGCGGGCGGTGCGGGAGCAGGAGGGCATCGACACCTCGTCGCCCGTCAACCTCTGCCTCGCCACGGGGGAGGCGATGGTCGCGACGCGCTTCTCCTTCGACTACGGCTGGTACCCGGAGGAGGACACGCTGCTCGAGACCGACCTGCCGTACGTCTCCCTCTGGTACACCGCCGGCGGGTCGTACGAGGACCGCGACGGCCACTCGGCGATGGTGGCCGGCGACGGCGTGCGGTCCCTGCTCATCGCGTCCGAGCCGCTCACCGTGGACATCTCCACGTGGCTCGAGGTGCCGGAGTACTCGATGCTCACGGCCGAGCGCACCCCGGACGGCCTCGCCTTCGAGACGCTGGACCTGGATGTCTGAGGGCACGATGGTGAGCGAGGCCGCGCCGGACGGCGTGGCCGCGGCCCTGGCGGCGGTCCCCCTGCTGGAGGGGCTGCCCGACGCGGACATCCAGGAGCTCGCGCGCGTCGTGCGCCGCCGGGTGGTGCCGGCCGGCGAGGTCCTGTGGCGGGTGGGGGACGAGGCGCGGGAGATGCTGGTCGTGGCCGACGGCGCCGCGGCGATCTCCGTCCCGCTCCCGGGCGAGCGCGAGGTGACCATCGCGACGCGGCGGGCGGGGGAGATCCTCGGCGAGATCCCGCTGCTCGACGGCGGCGCGCACCCCACCACGGCCCGCGCCGTCGAGCCGTCGGTCGTCCTGGCGCTCGGGCGCACCGACTTCTCCGCCTTCGTGCTGCGCAACCACCCGACGGCGTTCACGCTCAAGCGGCGCATCGCCGAGGTGGCCTGCACCCGCGTGCGCCTGCAGCTGCGGGCGATCGCCGCCCCGCTCGGCGTGGGCCCCGCCGTCGTGGACCCGGGCGACCGGGCGGCCCTGGAGGAGAGCGGGCCGCCGGACCACCGCTACGTGCGCCGGCTCGCCACGTTCCGCGACTTCGACTCCCTCGCCCTCTGGGGTTTCCTCACCGCGGGCCGGTTCGCGACCTGCGAGGCGCACCGCACGCTGCTGGCCGAGGGCGAGATGGGGGCCGCCTGCTACCTGACCATGAACGGGGCGGTGGAGCGGGTCATCGTGCGCGGCGGGCGGCGGATCCGGGTGGGCCTGGCCGGCCCGGGGACGGCCTTCGGGTACGAGAGCCTGGTGGACGGCGGCCCGTCACCGGTGACCGCCACCACGCGCGAGCGGACGCTGCTGCTCGTGCTGCCCCAGGAGGCCTTCTCCCGCCTCTACGGCGGCGACTCCGCGGGCTCGCGCGCCTTCATCGACGTCATCCTGCGCAACCTCACCACCGCGATGCGCCAGGCGCTGCGCCCCCAGGCGCGCCTGGCCTCCCGCTGACGAGCGCCTAGCAGGCCAGCCGGGGCGGAAGGCCCGCGGGCACCTCGGTGACGTCGCGGAAGGTGGCGGCGAAGGCGAGGAACCGGTCGATGTCCGCGTCGTTCGCCGCGATCCCCAGGGAGACCCGGATCGCCCCGCCCGTCGGCATGCCGGCCAGCGCGAGGTAGTCGTCCAGGATCATCCCCTCGGCGAACTCGGCGCCGATGAGGGTGTCCTTGGAGATCGAGAAGGCCGTCTCGCCGGCCCCCGCGTTGCAGAAGCAGCCCGTGCGCAGCGAGATGCGGTGGTCTGCGGCCACGATGTCCACGTACCGCTCGTCCACGGCCCGGCCGTCGGGGTGGAGGAAGTTGAACGAGACCGTGCCGCCACGCCGGTCCCAGCCCGCCGGGCCGTAGACCCGGGCGCCCGGACTGCCGTCGCTGTTGCGGAGGGCGTGGAGCCCCTCGAGCAGCCGGGTGCCCAGGTGCTCCACCCGCCGGGAGATCGTCTCCATGCCGATCGCGTCCAGGTGCCGCAGTCCGATCCCCGCGGCCGGGATGCCGAGGTAGTCGACCGTCCCGTCCTCGAAGTGGGCGTGCCCGTGGTGGGGCACCACGAGGTCGCCCTGCACGTTCGCCGCGACGACGGTGCCCCCGCTGAACCACGGGCGCTCCAGGCGCTCCAGGGCCTCGCGGCGCGCGAGGAGGGCGCCCAGGCCCGTGGGGTAGCCGAACATCTTGTAGAAGGAGATCGGGACGAAGTCGGGATGCCACACCGACAGGTCCAGGCGGCTCGTGGGCACGAAGGCGGCGCAGTCCACCACGACGTCCCAGCCCCGTTCCTGCGCCAGGGCGATCCACTCCAGCGGGTGCTTCACGCCGCTGAAGTTGGACTGGCCGGGGAAGGCGAACAGGTTGTGGGCCGACGGGTCGGCGTCGTCCAGGTACCGCTCCAGGAGGCCCTCCGGCACCCGCAGGTCCGGCGCCTCCAGTGGGACGTAGGCCGTCTCGGCGCCGCGGGACCGGGCGAACTGCCGGATCCCGTTGACCGAGTTGTGGTTGTCGAACGTGAGCAGGAAGCGGTCGCCCGGGCCGAACGGGTACGCCTCGCCCACCAGGCGCAGCGCGCCGGTCGCGTTCGCGGTGAAGACGCACTCGTACTCGTCGGGGTCGGCGCGGAAGAAGGCGAGCACCTGCTCCCGCGTCTCCTCCACCAGGACGGTCGAGGCCGACGAGGTGGGGTTGAAGGAGTGCGGGTTGCCGTACACCCGCTCGCGCATGAGCCGGTGGTGCTCGTCGATCTGCGACTGCGCGTAGAGCGAGCCGCCGGTGTAGTCGAGGTAGACCTGCCCGGTCTCGTCCAGGCGCGCGTACTCCGTGCGCCGCAGCTCGTCGAGGATCCGCGTGTCCCCGTGGGCGTCGGCCGTCGTCACCAGAGGGGCGGGTAGCGCTCCAGCACGTCCGCATGACGGCGGGCGCGCTCGCGCTCGGCCACGATGGAGGCGTCGCCCGCCTCCTCCTTCAGCCGGCGCAGGGTGGCGAGGATCTCGCGGCGCCGCTCCTCCCGGACCTTCTCCTCCTGCTCGGCCCTGCGCATGGCGCGCCGATAGGAGGAGTTGTCGTCGGCGAAGAGCGGGGGCGGGGCCATCCGGGGGAGGGTAGCGGAGCGGCATGCCGCCGCGGCACCGGGTGGGGCGGGTGGCGGCGACCGGGGCGAGGGGGTACGGTAGCCGCGGCCCGGGGCGTCCCGCCCGATGCCCGCACCGGTGCCCGCTTCGGCTAGAATCCCGCGCTTTGCAGGGTCGCTTGCGGCCGCGCAGCCACACTCAGGGGGAGGCGACCGATCGGCTTCTGGAGCTACCTGACCGGTTTCGGCGGACGAGACATGGCCGTCGACCTCGGCACCGCGAACACGCTGGTCTACGTCCGCGGCCGCGGCATCGTGCTGTCCGAGCCCTCCGTGGTCGCCATCGACCAGCGGTCGGGCGAGGTGCACGCCGTGGGCATCGAGGCGAAGCGGATGCTGGGCCGCACCCCGGGCAACATCAGCGCGATCCGCCCGCTCAAGGACGGCGTCATCGCCGACTTCGACGTGACCGAGCAGATGCTCCGCCACTTCATCCAGAAGGTGCACCAGAACCGGTGGGCGCACCCGCGGGTGGTGGTCTGCGTGCCGTCCGGCGTCACCGGCGTGGAGAAGCGCGCCGTCGAGGAGGCGACCCTCTCGGCCGGCGCCCGCAGCGCCTTCCTCATCGAGGAGCCCATGGCCGCCGCGATCGGCGCCGGGCTGCCCGTGGCCGAGCCGACCGGGAACATGGTCGTGGACATCGGCGGCGGCACCACCGAGGTCGCCGTCATCTCCCTGGGCGGCATCGTCGTGGCCCAGTCCATCCGCGTCGGCGGGGACGAGCTCGACGAGGCGATCATCAGCTACGTCAAGAAGGAGTACAAGCTGATGATCGGCTCGCAGACGGCCGAGGAGGTGAAGCTCGAGATCGGCTCGGCGTACCCGCTGCGCGAGGAGGTGCAGGCGGAGATCCGGGGGCGCGACATGATCACGGGACTTCCGAAGACGGTCGTGCTGTCCTCCGAGGATGTGCGCGAGGCCCTGGAGGAGCCCATGCTCCAGATCGTCGACGCGGTGAAGAGCACCCTCGACAAGACCCCGCCGGAGCTGGCCTCGGACATCATGGACCGGGGCATCATGCTGGCCGGCGGTGGCTCCCTGCTGCAGGGACTCGACGAGCGCCTGCGCCGCGAGACCGAGATGCCGATCCACGTCGCGGAGTCCCCGCTGACGTGCGTCGCCGTCGGCTCCGGCCGCTCCCTCGAGGAGTTCGAGGTGATGCAGAAGGCGTCGTCCAACGGCCGACACCGGAAGCGCTACTGAGGAACGGCACCTGATGTCGACGTCCGGGAGCTCCGGTGTCGCCCGCCGCCGGACGACCCTCCGGCGGGGCGTGATCGCCGCCCTCGTGATCGTCTGTCTCGTGATCTTCACCGGGTACTTCCGCGAGTCGTCGAGCGGGCCCCTCCACGGGGTCCAGTCCGTCGCGGGCTCGGTCGTGTCGCCGGTCCAGGAGGTCGCGACCCGCGCCGTGGAGCCGTTCCGCGACGCCTGGGGCTGGCTCACCTCGCTCCGGGACGCCCGTGACCGCGCCGCGGCCCTCCAGGCCCAGAACGACGAGCTGCGCGGCCGCGTGACCTTCGACGCGGTGCAGCAGCAGGAGCTCGTCGAGCTGCAGGCGCTCCTCGGCGTGGAGCAGCTCGTCGACTCCGAGAGCGGGCTCGGCGGTTACCGGACCGAGGTCGCCCTCGTCACGACGCGCTCCATCAGCGACTGGTTCCGCGCGGCCCGCATCAACAAGGGCTCCTCCGACGGCATCGTCCGCAACTCGCCCGTGCTGGCGGGCACGGGGACGGGCGCCGCGCTCGTGGGCGTGGTCACCTCCGTCCAGGCGAACTCCGCCGACGTCGCGTTCATCACCGACGGCCGCACCGAGGTGGGCGCGACCGTGCCGGAGGCCGGCGGCTACCCGGGGCTCGTGCGCTCCACCAGCCCGGGCCAGCTCTCGCTCACCGACATCCCCCGCGAGGCGCCGGTGAAGGAGCTGCAGGCGGTCGTGACCCGGGGCTTCTCGGGCGGCGGCCTGCCGTCGATCTACCCCAAGGGGCTCCCCATCGGGCAGATCACGAGCGTCGGCCGCCAGGAGGTGGACGTCTCGTTCACCGTCCAGGTGACGCCGTACGTCGACCCGCGCCAGCTCTCGTACCTCGCGGTGCTCGTTCCGGAGAGCCCGCAGGCCAAGCGCCGGGCGCAGGGCCGGTGACGACGAACCCGCCCACACGCGCGGTCGGCCCCGCGACCCGCCGGCCGGCGGCCGGGCCCGCGCGCGCCCGCGTCGCCTGGATCGTCGCGATCGTCCTTGGCGTCGTGCTCGTCCAGGTGTCGGTCATGCCGTACGTCAACCTGGCGGACGGCATCCCCGACCTGCTCGCGCCCACCGTCGTGGTCATCGCGCTCTTCCGGGGCACCCTCGTCGGCGCGATCACCGGGTTCTCGGCCGGGCTCCTGGTGGAGCTGACCGCCCCGATCGGCACGCTGGGCGTGCTCGCGCTGCTCTACCTCATCGTGGGCGCCTGGTGCGGGCGCTACTGCGAGCGCGAGGAATCGTCGAGCCTCGTCGCGCCGCTCGCCCTGTCGGTCGTGGCGGCCCTCGTGGTGCAGGTGGGCTACATGCTCATCCAGCTCCTGCTGGGCAACCGCATGCCGGCGTCCGAGTTCGTGGCCCAGGTGCTGTTCCCGACGCTCGCGCTCACCGCCCTGCTGAGCCCGCCGATCCTGCTCGTCGCCCGCCGCCTGCTGAGCCCGCCGCGGGTCGTCGACTTCTACGGGATGAGCACGTGAGCACGATCATGCGGCCGCGCCGCCCCGGCGGATCCGCCGGCGGGGGATGGGCACCCACCCTCACGCCGCGCATCGCCGTGCGCATCGCGATCCTGGGCGGCATCGCCATGGCGCTCCTCGGCGTGCTGCTCGTGCGGCTGTGGTTCCTCCAGGTCATCTCGGGCGAGCAGTACTCGGAGCGCGCCGACGGCAACCGGCTGCGCACCGTCGTGACCGAGCCGCCGCGCGGCAACATCCTCGACCGCAACGGCGACGCCCTCGTGACGAACCGCGCGGGGGAGAACGTCACCGCCCGCCCGCGCGAGCTCACCGGCGAGCGCCGCCGCCAGGTGCTCACGCGCCTCGCGCCGCTGCTCGGCGTGCCCGTCGCCGACCTCATGGAGCGGATGGACGACGGCGACGAGCGCCCGCTCGAGCCCGTGATCCTGGCCCGCAACGTCGACGGTGCCCTCTACCGCTACCTCGCCGAGTACCGCCGAGACTTCCCCGGCATCTCCCTCGACGAGACGTACCTGCGCGCCTACCCGCAGGGCGACGTGGCGGCCCACATCCTCGGCTCCACCGGCCGCATCACCCCCGAGCAGATCGCCGACTACCGCTCGCGCGGGTACTCCGGCAACGAGACGATCGGGACCGGCGGCATCGAGCAGCAGTACGAGCGCTTCCTGGCGGGCGACCCCGGCCGGGCCGTCGTGGAGGTCGACGCGAGCGGCGAGCCGCGCGGCCGCGAGTACGTCTCGCTCGACTCCCCGGTGCCGGGCCGCGACATCCAGCTCTCGATCGACCTGCCGACGCAGCGGGCGCTCGAGGCCGCGATCGCCGACGCCGCAGAGGGCGCGGGCGCCCCGGGCGCGGCGGGCGTCGCGCTCGACCCGAACACGGGCGAGGTGCTCGCCATCGCCTCCTACCCGACCTACTCGCCGAACATCTTCGTGAAGCGCGACGAGAAGGCCCTCAACAAGCTCCGCACGGACGAGCGCAGCCCGCAGCTCAACCGGGCCCTGGGCGGCGTCTATCCGGCCGGCTCCACCTTCAAGCCGATCACGGCGGCCGCCGCGCTGCAGAACGGCAAGCTGAGCGTGGGGGAGGAGATCGAGTCCCCCTCGACGCTGACCCTCTACAAGCAGGAGTTCGACAACTTCCGCGGGCAGTCGCACGGGTTCGTCACCCTGCCGACGGCCCTCGAGGTCTCCTCGGACACCTACTTCTACGCGGTGGCCGACCGCCTCTACCGCCAGCAGATCCAGCAGAAGGGCACCTACCCGCTGTCCGACGAGGCGCGCTCGTTCGGCATGGGCGAGCGCACCGGCATCGACCTGCCCAGCGAGCAGGCCGGCACCCTCCCGGACCCGCCCTGGAAGGTGCAGGCCTTCAACCGGGTCAACCCGGAGACCGGTGTCAAGTTCACGGACTTCGACCGCTCGTGGCTCGCCGGCGACACGATCCAGCTCGCCATCGGCCAGGGCTACCTGCTCGTCACGCCGCTGCAGATGGCCGTCGCCTACGCCGCGATCGCCAACGGTGGCACGGTGGTCACGCCGAGCGTCGCCCGGCGCGTGCAGGACCCCAACGGCCGTGTCGTCCAGTCCCTCTCGGAGGGGCGCCCGACCCGCAACCTCGACCTCCGGCCGGAGTACATCGCCTCGATCCAGGAGGGCCTCTTCGAGGCCGCGAACGGCGCCGACGGCACGGCGACGGCCGTGTTCGGCAACCTGCCCGACGACTCCCGGGTGGCGGGCAAGACCGGCACCGCCGAGCAGTTCAGCGGCGAGGACCGCCGCGACCACTCCTGGTTCGTGGGCTACGCGCCCTTCGACGACCCCGACATCGTGGTGGCCGTCGTGATCGAGCGCGGTGGCACCGGCGCCAACGCCGCGGCCCCCGCCGTCTGCAAGACCGTCGCGGCGTGGGAGGACTTCTCGCCCGACCTGTGCGGCGTCCCCGTCGAGGAGACGAACTGATGACGACGATCGCGCCCCCGCGCGGAGCCCGGTCCGGCATCCCCGACCGCGTCCGGTCGGCCGTCGCCGGCATGGACTGGATCCTGCTCGCCGCCGTCGCGGGCATCACCGCGTTCTCGGTCTACGTCATCGGCAAGACGACCGAGAACGACATCCCGGGCGACCCGCGGTACTACCTCGACCGCCAGCTCCTGTTCGTCGCCATGGGCACCGTGCTGCTCATCGTGGGGATGCGGGTCAACCTGGAGCGCCTGTCGCGCTGGTCGTGGGGCCTCTGGGGCGCCCTGCTCGGCTCCCTGGCGGTCGTGTTCGTGCTCGGCAGCGCGGTCAAGGGCTCGAACCGCTGGATCACGATCGGGCCGCTCAACATCCAGCCCTCCGAGCTCGGCAAGGTGCTGCTCGCGGTCATCCTGGCCGGCATCGCGATCGAGCGGATGGACGCGGTGGGGACGACGCGGTTCACGCTGCTGCTGGCAGGCGTCGCCGCCGTGCCAGCCATCGTGGTGTTCCTGCAGCCGGACCTCGGCACCTCGCTCGTCTACTTCGCGGTGCTCGCCTCGATCCTGTTCCTGGTCGGCGTGCCGTGGTCCCACTTCGCCGTCGCCGGGTCGCTCCTGGCGATCTTCATCCTGGCGGTGCTGTGGGTCCTGCCCACCGCGGGGTATCCGATCCTCCACGACTACCAGGTGGAACGGCTCACGGCGTTCATCGGCGCCGAGCGCGACACGAGCGACGCCGGCTACCAGCTCGACCAGAGCAAGACGGCCATCGGCTCGGGCGGCGCGATCGGCAAGGGACCCGAGGGCGCGACCCAGGCGAACGGCGACTTCATCCCCGAGCACCACACCGACTTCATCTTCGCGGTGACGTCCGAGATGTTCGGCTTCGTGGGCGGCGCGCTGCTCATCCTGGCCTTCGCGCTGGTGATCTGGAGGGGGTTGCGCACGATGGCGCGCGCCTCGAGTCAGGTGGACATGCTGGTCGCCGGGGCCATCGTCGTGATGATCGGCTTCCAGGTGTTCGTTAACATCGGGATGACCGTGGGAATCATGCCGATCACCGGAATCCCCCTGCCGCTCATGAGCTACGGGGGCAGCCACACGCTCTCGACCCTCCTGGCCATGGGGCTCCTGCTCGGCATCCATCAACGCCGCTCCGCCGTTCCCGCGTAGGCGAGATCCGTGGGAGCCCTCGGACTGGCCTCGCGTGGCGCGAAGGTCATACGACCGGTCGCGGAAGCGGTGCGCACGGCCGACGACATCTCGCAGGAGGGCGGGCACATCGCGGTGCTCCCCGGCGACCCGGCGGCCACGCGCTGGCTGCGTGAGGTGCTGGGCACCCCTGCCCCCGTGCCGACCGAGGACGCCCTCGCCGTGGTCGCGCTGGCCGCCGGCTCCGACGTGGACCGGGCCGGCGAGGCCCTGGCCCACCGGCGCCGCTCCGGCGGCGGGGCGCTCGCGATCCTGGTGGGCGACCGCAAGGAGCGCGACGCCCTGGAGTCCCGTCTCCTCGGCGGCCACCGCCTCGAGCCCTCCAACGTGGCCCACATCGCCGGCCTGGACGACAAGGGCGCCGAGGGCGTCGTCGAGGCGGTCCTGCGCGGCCTGGGGGACGAGATGGTGGCCGCCGGCCGCCGCAACCCGGGACTGCGCCACGCCATCGGACGGCAGCTCATCACGACGGCCTCGAAGCGGTCCGCCGCGATCGGCGTGCTCCCGCTCCCCGGCGTCGACATGCCGGTCCTCGTCCTGATCCAGGTGCGACTGGTCGCCGACCTGTCCGCACTCCACGACAAGCCCTTCGGCGCCGAGCGGGCCCTGGAGGCCCTCGCCATCGTCGGCGCCGGATTCGGGTGGCGCGCCGTCGGGCGCAGCGCCGCCGGCTTCGTCCCGCTCGCCGGCTGGGCCGTGCGCGGGACGGTGGCCTACGGCGCCACCCGGGCCATCGGGGAGGCCGCCCTCGCGCGGCTCTCCGCGGGCCACGACCTCATCGAGGGCGCGCCCATCGACAAGGCGCGCCCCCTGATCGATCGCGTCACCGCGCGCCTGCGCGGGTGACGCCACACCCCGAGGGGAGCCTCTCCTGACGAAGAAGATCCTGGTGTCGGTGGACCGTGCCGAGACGCGTGTCGCGATACTCGAGGACGGCCGCGCGGCCGAGTGCTACATCGAGCGGCGGGGCCACCGCTCCGTGGTGGGCCACGTCTGGAAGGGCCGGGTGGAGAACGTCCTCGCCGGCATGGAGGCCGCGTTCATCGAGATCGGCCTCGAGAAGAACGGGTTCCTCCACGTCGACGAGGTCGTCGCCCTGGGGGTCCCGAAGCGCAAGCGCCAGATCGCCGAGCTCCTGAAGCGCGGCGACGAGGTGCTCGTGCAGGCCACGAAGGACCCGATGGGGACGAAGGGCGTCCGGCTCACCATGCAGCTGTCGCTCGCCGGCCGCTTCGTGGTCTACGTCCCGTACGGCGACGGCGTCGGCGTGTCGAAGCGCCTGCCCGACGACGAGCGGGTGCGCCTGCGCTCCATCTGCGGCGCCCTGCCGCTGGAGACCGGCGGGCTCATCGTCCGCACGGCGGCCGCCGGCGCCTCGGCCCGCGAGATCGCCCGCGACCTCGCCTTCCTCAAGCGCCTCTGGCAGACCCTCCAGGAGCGCGGCGAGCTGGCGAAGGCCCCGACGCTGCTCTACTCCGAGGCCGACATCTCGCTCCGCGTCATCCGCGACCTGCTGAACGCGGAGGTCGAGGAGGTCATGGTCGACGACGAGGCCCAGTTCGAGCGCATCACCGGCTTCCTCCGGCGGACCTCCCCCGAGATGGCCGACCGCGTCCGCCACTGGACCGGCGACGAGGCCCTCTTCGACGCCTTCGGGGTCGAGGCGGCCGTCCGCTCCACGATGGACCGGCGCGTGCCGCTGCAGACCGGCGGCTACCTCGTGATCGACGACACCGAGGCCATGACGGTCGTCGACGTCAACTCCGGGCGCAACGTCGGCCGGGGCGGGTCCCGCCTCGAGGACACGATCACGAAGACGAACCTCGAGGCCGCGACCGAGGTGGTGCGCCAGCTCCGCCTGCGGGACATCGGCGGCATCATCATCATCGACTTCATCGACATGGACGACGAGCGGAACCGCAAGGCGGTGAAGCAGGCGCTCGACGACGCGCTCGCGAAGGACCGCACGCGCACGTTCGTGGTCGACATCTCACCGCTCGGCCTCGTGCAGATGACCCGGCAGAACATCTCCGACGGGCCGCGCGAGATCATGACCGAGGTCTGCCCGACCTGCCTCGGCGTGGGCGTGGTGCCGAGCGACGAGACGCACGCGATCACCATCGAGCGCGAGCTGCGCCGCCAGCTCTCCCGCAGCCCGGGCGAGGCCGTCGCGGTCGTCGTCCACCCGCGGGTGGCGGAGGTCCTGCTCGGCGAGGACGGCGAGCGGCTCGCGTCGCTCCAGACGCTGCTCGGGACGGAGATCCGTCTCGAGCGCGACGGTTCCCTGGCCCCGGACGCCGTGCGCGTGCGGACGCTCAAGGAGCCCTCGTCCTCCGCGGCCCCCGCGGCGTCGGCCCCGGCCTCGGCCCCCGCGGCCGCCGGCGACGCCGAGGAGCCGGCCGAGGCGCCCGCCAAGCGGCCGTCCTCGCGCCGCCGCGTCACCTCCCGCTCCGCCTCCTGATCCACGGCGGCGCCCCCTCGTGGGGGCGCCGCCGCAGGAGCGTCCGCGGCGGCATTCGCGCGAGACCGTGCCCGGCCGTGCCGTCTCCGTGCCGGAAGGCGCCCGCGGCCCGTGACACGTCGCTTGGGGCACCCGCGGTGACCCAAGTGGAACTCCAGGGCCCCGAGGACTGGCGCATGTGCACAGACGGTGGTCATGTGCGCCGTCTCTGTGCCGAAGGCCGCCCGGCGCCCGTGGCATGTCGCTTGGGGCACCCGCGGTGACCCAAGTGGAACTTCAGGGCACCGGGACTGGCGTCTGTCCACAGATCGTCGCGACGTGCGACGTCCCAGCGCCGTTTCCCGTACGCCGCCCGTGACACGTCGCTTGGGGCACCCGCGGTGACCCAAGTGGAACTCGGGGAACCGGGACTGGCGCGCCCGGCCCGCGAGGGAGCGCGCCTCCGGATCGACTTAGGGGACCCGGGCCCTCATCCAGAGGAAGCCGTAGAGCTGGTGGCCCACGTAGCCCTGGACCCGGCTCGAGATGATGTCCGCCCGGACGGTGTTGGCGAACGGCGCCCACGGCGCGCGGCGGGCGACGGCCCGCTCCACGTCCTGCCAGCCGGCCGTCCGCGCCGTCTCGTCCCACGTCGCCGCCGTCCCGGCGATGAGCCTGTCCAGGGCCGTGTCGGCGAGCAGCGAGTAGTTCAGCGTCCCCCCGGGGCGGATCGCGCCGCTCGACAGCAGCAGGGGGTACCAGTCCGCGGCGTCGGGGAAGTCCTGCCGCCAGCGGGCGTAGCCGATCTGCGACGGCGCGGCGGGGTCGGCGAGGGCCGCGAGCATCGTCGAGCGCTCCCAGAGGCGCGGCTCGGCGCGCAGGCCGATCGCCTCCAGCGTGCGCTCCAGGCGCCCGGTGATGGCGGGGGAGGGCTCGTTCGTGTGCCCCCAGACCGTGACGAATGATCCCTCGGCGCCCGCCGCGCTCACCAGGCGCCGGGCCTCCGCGAGGTCGGGGGCCGGGGCGGCCGGCGTCACGATGCGCCCGGCGACCCCCGGCGGCAGCACCTGGGCCGTCGGCACGGCCTGCCGCGGCCCGAACGCCCGGGCGAGGGCGGCGCGGTCGATCGCGATGCCCACGGCGCGGCGCACCCGGACGTCGTCGAACGGCGGCCGCCGGGTGTTCATGAAGAAGTAGTAGGTCGTCCCCTCGACGTACCTGCGCACGCGCGCGCCGGACGACGCGGCGGCCGCCGAGATGTCGGCGGTCGACGGTCGGGCCTGCGAGTAGTCGGCCCGCCCCTCGCGCACGGCCGCGGCACCCTGGGCGGCGTTCTGGCCCAGGAGCACCCGGATGGCATCGGGGCCGGCGGGCGCGCCGCGGTCGGCGCGGCCGGGGACGTGCCCGGGGTTGGGGACGAGCGTGATCGACGAGCCCGGGGCGTGGGCGCTGATGCGGTAGGGCCCCGCCGAGGCGAGGGCGACCGGCGACTGGGCGGTGGCGGGCGTCCCCGCGGGCAGCGCGAACGCGAACGGCAGCGCGAGCACCTTCAGGATCGAGGGGTCCGGGCGGACGAGCCGGATCTCCAGCTCCCGCGTGGCGTCACGGGCGACGATCCCCGAGATCCCGCCCTCCCGCGACGACTCGAAGCGCGTCGCCCCGGCGATCGTGCGGAACAGGCCGCGCCCCGGCGACCCGATCAGGAAGAGTCGCTCGATGCTCGCCTTGACGTCGGAGGGGCGCACCGTGCGGTTCGCCGGCGGCCCGAAGCGGGCGTCCCTGCGCAGCGTGAACGTGAGCCGGCGGCCGTTCGCGGCGACGACCGGCATGGCCGTCGCCAGGGCCGGCACCACGCGCGTCCCGGCGGCGCCGGCGGCCCGGCGGTAGGCCATGAGCCCCTCGCCGGCGTTCACCAGCACCTGCCAGCTCTCGGTGCTGTAGGCGAGCGCCGGATCGAGCGAGTCGGGCTCCGCCTCGGCCGCGACGGTCAGCGTCCCGGCGGAGGCGACCGCCGGGAGCGCGCACACGAGCGCGGCCACGAGGGCCGCTGCGGAGGGGAGTCTCCTCACGGGACGCCGTTCTACAGGCCGGTGCGCGGCGGTCAAAGCCCGTGGGTACGTGGCACTCACGGCCGCGGGTCGCTAACATCCGCCGTCGCTCGTACAACGGTCAGGAACAGGAACGTGCCGAACTACGCCGTCATCGCCCTCGGGGGCAAGCAGTATCGCGTGCGCGAGGGGGAGACCCTGCTGGTCGACCGCCTCGCCGACGAGGAGGGCGCATCCATCGCCCCCCGTGTCCTCGCCACCGGCGACGACGACGGGATCGCCGACGGCGGGTCGGTGACCGCGACCGTCGAGGAGCACGTCCTCGGCACGAAGATCCGCGTCTTCACGTACAAGCCGAAGCGCAACTCGCGCCGCTCGCGCGGCCACCGCTCGCGGCTCTCGCGGGTCCGCATCGAGTCGATCACGGCCGGCTGAGGGAGGCCCGGGATGGCACACAAGAAGGGTGGCGGCTCCAGCCGCAACGGTCGTGACTCCAAGCCGAAGATGCTCGGCGTGAAGGCGTTCGGCGGCCAGATCGTCCCGGCCGGCTCGATCATCGTCCGCCAGCGCGGCACCCGGTTCCACCCGGGTCCCGGCACGGGCATCGGCCGCGACCACACGATCTTCGCCACGGTCACGGGCCGCATCGAGTTCACGACGGGCCGCAAGGGCCGCCGCGTCGCCGTGCACGCCGAGGAGCCCGCGCCCGTCTGACCCACGGGCGCACCGTCTGACGGTGCCCTTCACCGACAAGGCGCAGATCAACGTCGAGGGGGGCCACGGCGGGAACGGCTGCATGTCGTTCCGGCGTGAGCCGAAGATCCCCCGGGGAGGCCCCGACGGCGGCAACGGCGGACGGGGAGGCCGGGTGCTGCTCACGGCCGACGAGCAGGTGACCGACCTCTCGCGGTTCCGTCACGCGGTGCACCACCGCGCGCCCAACGGCGCCCACGGCGAGGGTAAGAACCGCCACGGCCACGCCGGGGCGGATCTGGTCGTCTCCGTCCCGCCGGGGACGCGCGTCATCCGCGACGGGCACCAGATCGCCTGGCTCGCCGCGCCCGGCGACTCCGTGCCCGTGGCCCGCGGCGGCGACGGCGGCATCGGCAACCGCGCCTTCCGCTCGTCCACGCGCCAGGCACCGCGCAACACCGTCCCGGGCTCCGCGGGCGAGGAGGCCTGGCTCACCCTGGAGCTGAGGCTCCCGGTGGACGTCGCGCTCGTCGGCCTGCCGAACGCGGGCAAGAGCGCCCTGCTCGTCGCCCTCACCGGGGCGGCGGCGACGGTGGCCGCCTGGCCCCAGTCCACGCGCGAGCCGGCGTTCGGGCCCCTGGAGGACGAGGACGGCGAGCTCCACCTGATCGCCGACCTGCCGGGCGTCGCCGCCGACGGCATGCCGCGCCCGGACGCGCACCTCGGCCAGCTCGAGCGCGCGACGGTGGTTCTGCACTGCGTCGACGCATCCGACCCGGAGCCGGCCGCCGACCGCATCGCGCGGGTGCAGGAGGGCCTGGAGGGCTTCGTGCCCGAGGGCGCGCGCGTGCTGCTCGTGGCCACCCACGCCGACGCCCCGGACGCGGACACGTCGTTCGCGGACGCCGTCGTGGACAGCGACACCGGCCGGGGCGTGGACGAGCTGCGCGCCCGGCTGGTCTCCCTGCTCGGCCGGCCCGCCTGACGCATGGCGGTCCTGGTCGCCAAGCTCGGCTCGTCGACCCTCGTCGACGACGCCGGTGAGCTGCGCCACGAGGTGCTGGAGGCGCGTGTGCGCGACCTCGTGCGCGTGCGCCGCCAGGGACACCACCCGGTCCTGGTGACGAGCGGGGCCATCGCGTGCGGCCTCGGGCGCCTGGGCATCCGCGAGCGCCCGACGGCCCTCCCCGACCTGCAGGCCGCCTCGGCGGTGGGGCAGGGGGTGCTGTTCCAGCGGTACGCCGAGGCGTTCGCGCCGCACGGGGTCGTGCCGGCGCAGGTGCTCCTCACCTCCGGCGACCTCGCCGCGCGCGCCTCGTACCTCAACGCCCGCACGACGCTCCGGCGGCTCACCGAGCTGGGCACCGTGCCGGTCATCAACGAGAACGACACCACGGCGACCGACGAGCTCACCTTCGGCGACAACGACGTCCTGGCCGCCCAGGTCGCCCTGCTGATGGGCGCCACCTGGCTCGTGCTCCTCACGGACCGCGAGGGCCTCTACGCGCCCGGCCCGGACGGGCCGGAGCTGCTGGGGGACGTCCCGGCGGGCACCCCGCCGGACCGCGTGCCGCTGGCGGCCATGGAGGGCTCCGGCAAGGGGCGCGGCGGGGTGGCGAGCAAGGTCGCCTCCGCCAGCATGGCCACGGGCGGCGGCGTCACCTGCGTCATCGCGTCCGGCACCGCGGAGGGGGTCATCCCCGCCGTCGCGTCCGGCCACCACGTGGGCACCCGCTTCAGCCCTGCGTCACGGCCCGAGGGCGCGTTCAAGCTGTGGCTCCGCCACGCGAAGCCCACCCTGGGGCGCATCGTGGTGGACGACGGCGCGGCGCACGCCCTGCGCGAGCGCGGCACGTCGCTGCTGGCGGTGGGCGTCCTCTCCTGCGAGGGGGCCTTCGGCGCCGGCGACGCCGTGGAGGTCGTCGACCGCTCCATGGGGATCGTGGGCAAGGGCATCTCGGCGATGGGTGCCGAGGAGGTGCGCCTCGTGGCCGGCCTCAAGTCCGACGACGTGCGGCGGCGGATGCCCGACGCGGCGCCGCAGGTGATCCACCGCGACGAGTTTGTCCTCGCGGAGCCCCGCGGACCGGTGGGATCATCGTGACCATGCTCGAGCGGGTCGTCGCCGACGTGAAGGACGCGAGCCGGGTGCTGGCGCGGATGCCCGGCCACCACCGCGACGTCGTCCTGCGCGAGATGGCCGACGCCCTGGAGCGGCGCTCCGGCGAGATCCTGCGCGAGAACCGCCTCGACGTGGAGGCCGCGAAGCGGGCCCGCACCGCGCCGGCGCTCATCGACCGGCTGCTGCTGGACGACGACCGCGTGGCCGACATGGCCGCCGGCCTGCGCGCCGTGGCCGCCCTGCCCGACCCGGTGGGGGTCGTGGACGGCGGCCGGCGCCTGCCGAACGGGCTGGAGCTGGAGCGCCGCCGGGTGCCGCTCGGCGTCGTCGCCGTGGTCTACGAGGGGCGGCCGAACGTGACCGCCGACGCCGTGGGCCTCTGCCTCAAGAGCGGCAACGCGGTGGTGCTGCGGGGTTCGCGGCTGGCGAACCGCTCCAACCTCATCATCGCCGAGGTCCTGACCGGCGCCCTCATCGAGGCCGACGCCCCGCGCTGGTCGGTGGCCCTGCTCGGCCCGGACCGCGAGGAGCTG
>VFQR01000186.1_pt1 | contig 128393 bp, 144 predicted proteins | sample 3512321 | NCBI WGS metagenome assembly VFQR01 (sample SAMN10412374, study PRJNA504923) | tailings metagenome | isolation source: Relicate 3 Philex TSF1 revegetated site | place: Philippines: Tuba, Benguet | collected 2017-08-29 | reverse complement strand
ACCTGATCGCGCCGATCGCGATGGACGAAGGCCTGCGCTTCGCCATCCGCGAAGGTGGCCGCACCGTCGGCGCCGGCGTCGTCGCCAAGATCATCGAGTAGTAGAGAGATAGTCTTCCGGCACGAAAGGCGGCGGCTTCGGCCGCCGACCTCGGCGCCAGAAAACAGGAAAACGAAATGGTGAATCAGAGCATCCGCATCCGGCTCAAGGCGTTTGACCATCGCGTCCTCGATCAATCGACGGGCGAGATCGTCAACACCGCCAAGCGCACGGGCGCCCAGGTCCGCGGGCCGATCCCGCTGCCCACGCGCATCGAGCGCTTCACGGTCAACCGGAGCCCCCACATCGATAAGGAAAGCCGCGAGCAGTTCGAAATCCGGACGCATCGCCGGCTTCTGGATATCGTGGACCCCACGCCGCAGACGGTCGACGCGCTGATGAAGCTCGACCTCGCCGCCGGCGTGGACGTCGAGATCAAGCTCTGAGCCGGACGCGAGGGAGTATTTAGCCATGCGTACGGGTATCATCGCAAAGAAGGTGGGCATGACCCGCCTGTTCGCCGAAGACGGCAGCCACGTCCCCGTGACGGTGCTCTCGCTCGACGGCTGCCAAGTCGTCGCGGTCCGCACGAAGGAGAAGGACGGCTACACGGCCGTTCAGCTCGGTGCGGGCAAGGCGAAGGTCAAGAACGTCGGCAAGCCGATGCGCGGCCACTTCGCCAAGGCGAAGGTCGAGCCGAAGCTGAAGCTCGCGGAATTCCGCGTCGCCGCCGACAAGCTGCTCGACGTGGGCGCCGAAATCGCGGCCGACCATTTCGTCATCGGGCAGTTCGTCGACATCGCGGGCCACGCGACCGGTAAGGGCTTCCAGGGTGTCATGAAGCGCTGGAACTTCCGCGGTCTCGAAGCCACGCACGGCGTGTCGATCAGCCATCGTAGCCACGGTTCGACGGGTCAGCGTCAGGATCCGGGCCGTACGTTCAAGGGCAAGAAGATGGCCGGCCACATGGGCACGGACCGCGCAACGGTCCAGTCGCTCAAGGTCATCGCCACCGACGCCGAGAAGGGCCTCGTGATGGTCAAGGGTGCGGTACCCGGCCAGGCGGGTCACTGGGTGCTGGTGTCGGATGCGGTCAAGCGCAAGCTTCCCAAGGAAGCCCCGCTGCCCGCCGGCCTGCGCAAGTCCGCGGCCTGACGGTAGGGAATCGAACGATGAAGATCGCGGTCAAAAATCTCGACAACGCGCAGGCGGGCGAAATCGACCTCGCCGACGACGTGTTCGGCCTGGAGCCTCGCCAGGATATCCTGGCGCGTATGGTTCGCTGGCAGCTCGCCAAGCGCCGTGCGGGTACGCACGACACGAAGGAAATCGGCGAAATCTCCGGCACCAGCAAGCGGCCGTGGGCGCAGAAGGGCTCGGGCCGCGCGCGCCAGGGTTCGACGCGTTCCCCGCAATGGCGCCACGGCGCCGTGATCTTCGGGCCGACGCCGCGCAGCCACGCGCATGATCTGCCCAAGAAGGTGCGCAAGCTCGCCCTCAAGACGGCGCTTTCGACCAAGGCCAAGGAAGGCAAGCTGATCGTCCTCGATCAGGCGAAGCTGTCCGCCGCCAAGACGAAGGATCTGTCGGCGAAGTTCGCCAAGCTCGGTATCTCGGCGGCGCTGTTCGTCGACGGCGCCACGCTGGACGACAATTTCGCCAAGGCGGCGCGCAACATCCCGCATATCGACGTGCTCCCGGTTCAGGGTGCGAACGTCTACGACATCCTCCGCCGCGATACGCTCGTGCTCACGCGCGACGCCGTCGCCGCTTTGCAGGAGCGCCTGAAGTGAACAGACACGCCAAGCCCGGCAAGTTTCCGAAGGACGCGCTGTACGGCGTGATTCTTTCGCCCGTGATCACCGAGAAGGCGACGCGCGGTTCGGAATTCAACCAGATCACCTTCAAGGTGCGTCTGGATGCGCCCAAGCCGCTGATCAAGGCGGCCGTCGAAGGCTTGTTCTCGGTCAAGGTGAAGGCCGTGAACACCGCCGTCATGAAGGGCAAGACCAAGGTTTTCCGCGGCCGCGCGGGTCTGCGTTCGGACTGGAAGAAGGCGATCATCACGCTCGCCGAAGGCCAGTCGATCGACGTCACGCAGACGATCTGACGGGGAACAGGCAACTATGGCCCTCAAATCATTCAAGCCGATCACGCCGGGTCTGCGCCAGGTCGTCCTGGTCGACAAATCCGACCTTTGGAAGGGCGCCCCGCATAAGGGCCTCGTCGAAGGTCTGTCGAAGACGGGCGGTCGCAACAATCTCGGTCGCATCACGACCCGCCATCATGGCGGCGGTGCGCGCAAGCAGTACCGCGTCGTCGATTTCAAGCGCACCAAGCGCGACATCGAAGCGAAGGTCGAGCGCATCGAATACGATCCGAACCGTTCGGCGTATATCGCGCTGGTGAAGTATACGGACGGCGAGTTCGCCTACATCCTGGCGCCGCAGCGCCTGGCCCCGGGCGATGTCGTCGTCGCCGGCGACAAGGCGGACATCAAGCCGGGCAACGCGCTGCCGTTGCGCAACATCCCGGTCGGCACGGTCGTGCATAACGTCGAGCTCAAGGTCGGCCGCGGCGGTCAGCTCGCGCGTTCGGCCGGCACCTACGTGCAGCTCGTCGGCAAGGACCAGGGCTACGCCATTCTGCGCCTTTCGTCGGGCGAACTGCGCAAGGTCTCGGCCGATGCCTGGGCCTCGATCGGCGCGGTGTCGAACCCCGACAATCAGAACGTCAAGATCGGCAAGGCCGGTCGCTCGCGCTGGATGGGCATCCGCCCGACGGTTCGCGGCACCGCCATGAACCCGATCGACCACCCGCACGGCGGCGGCGAAGGCCGTACGAAGGGCGGGCGCCATCCGGTTACCCCTTGGGGTAAGCCGACCAAGGGTTACAAAACCCGTCACAACAAGTCGACGGACCGTCTCATCGTCCGTCGTCGTAACGCGAAGTAAGGAGGAGAACCGTGTCGCGCTCGGTTTGGAAGGGTCCATTCGTCGATGGATACCTCCTCAAAAAAGCGGAAAAGACCCGTTCCTCGGGTCGCAACGAGATCATCAAGATCTGGTCGCGCCGCTCGACGATCATCCCGCAATTCGTGGGCCTGACCTTTGGCGTCTATAACGGGCACAAGTTCCTGCCCGTTCTGGTCACCGAGAACATGGTCGGCCACAAATTCGGCGAATTCTCTCCCACCCGCACGTTCCACGGCCACACGGCCTCGGGCGGCGACAAGTCGGCCGAGAGGAAGTAGCCATGTCGAAACCCTCTCGTCCCCGGTCGCTCAAGGAAACCGAAGCGCGCGCCATCCTGCGCACGATCCGGATTTCCCCGCGCAAGCTGAACGTGGTCGCCGAACTGATCCGCGGCAAGGCCGCGCAGACGGCGCTGGCCGAGCTCACCTTCTCGAAGCGCCGCATCGCCGGCACGGTCAAGAAGGTGCTGCAGGCCGCGATCGCCAACGCCGAGAACAACCATCAGCTCGACGTCGACCGTCTGGTCGTCGCCGAAGCGCATGTCGGCAAGTCGATCCAGATGCGTCGCTTCCACGCCCGCGGCCGTGGCCGTTCGGCGTCGATCGTCAAGCCGTACAGCCATCTCACGGTGATCGTGCGCGAGCGCGCCGCCGAAGCCAAGGCGAAGGCTGAAAAGCCCGCCAAGGCCGCCTGAGGAGTCGCCATGGGTCAGAAAATCAATCCGATCGGTCTGCGCGTCGGCATCAACCGCACCTGGGATTCGCGCTGGTTCGCGGATCGCCGGTACAGCGCGATGCTGCACGAAGATCTGCGTCTGCGCGAGTGGCTGCAGGACAAGCTGATGCAGGCGGGCGTGAGCCGCGTCGTCATCGAGCGTCCGGCGAAGAAGGCGCGCATCACGCTGCACACCGCCCGTCCGGGCGTGGTGATCGGCAAGAAGGGCGCGGACATCGAAAAGCTGCGCTCGGAAGTCGCCAAGCTCACGAAGGCCGAGGTCAGCCTCAACATCGTCGAAATCCGCAAGCCGGAAATCGACGCGCGTCTGATCGCCGAAAACATCGCCCAGCAGCTGGAGCGCCGCGTGGCCTTCCGCCGCGCGATGAAGCGCGCGGTTCAGTCGGCGATGCGCTTGGGCGCGCTCGGCATCCGGATCAACTGCTCGGGCCGTTTGGGCGGCGCTGAAATCGCGCGTATCGAGTGGTATCGCGAAGGCCGCGTGCCGCTGCACACGCTGCGCGCCGAGATCGATTTCGGCACGGCGACGGCCAAGACGACCTACGGCACGTGCGGTGTGAAAGTTTGGGTGTTCAAGGGCGAGATCATGGCCCACGACCCGATGGCGCAGGACAAGCGCGCCATGGAACAGCAGCCCGCGCGCTAAGGATAGGACGCAAGAACCATGCTTTCTCCGAAGCGCACCAAATTCCGCAAGGCGCACAAGGGCCGTATCCACGGCAACGCCAAGGGCGGTTTCACGCTGAATTTCGGCGCCTACGGCCTCAAGGCCCTGGAGCCGGAACGCGTGACCGCGCGCCAGATCGAAGCGGCCCGCCGCACGATCACGCGCCACCTGAAGCGCGCCGGCCGCGTGTGGATCCGCGTGTTCCCGGATGTGCCCGTGTCGCGCAAGCCCGCCGAAGTCCGCATGGGTTCCGGCAAGGGTTCGCCCGAATTCTGGGTGGTCCGCATCAACCCGGGCCGCATCCTGTTCGAGATCGACGGCGTGCCGAAGAACATCGCCGAAGAGGCGTTCGTTCTGGCCGCCGCCAAGCTGCCCATCAAGACGCGTATCGTGACGCGTCTGGGCGACGAGGCCTGACCATGACGAAGCCCGCCGATTTCCGCGCCAAGACGGACGACCAGCTGAAGGATCAGCTGGGCGACCTGCGCAAAGAGCAGTTCAACCTGCGTTTCCAGAAGGCCTCCGGCCAGCTCGAGAACGTGGCGCGCGTGCGCACCGTTCGCCGCGACATCGCGCGGATCGAGACGCTGCTGGCCGAACGCGCTCGCGGCACGGCGAAAACCGCCGCGGCCAAGGCCTGAGGAAGAGGACGAGAGAAGACATGCCCCGTCGCATTCTCCAAGGCGTGTGCACCTCCGACGCGATGGACAAGACCGTCACGGTCCGTGTCGAACGCCGCGTCATGCACCCGATCTACAAGAAGTTCATCGTGCGCTCGAAGAAGTATCTGGCGCATGACGAGACGAACCGCATCAAGGAAGGCGACGTCGTGCGCATCCGCGAATGCCGGCCGCTTTCCAAGCGCAAGTGCTGGGAAGTCGTCGACGGCACCGCCGCCTGACGTCAGCATCGAAGGACTGAAACCATGATCCAGATGCGCACCAACTTGGAAGTCGCCGACAACTCGGGCGCGCGCCGCGTCCAGTGCGTCAAGGTGCTCGGCGGCTCCCAGCGCAAGACGGCTTCGATCGGCGACATCATCGTCGTGTCGGTCAAGGAAGCGATTCCGAAGGGCCGCGTGAAGAAGGGCGACGTGCACAAGGCGGTGATCGTGCGGACCTCGAAAGAGATCCGCCGCGCCGACGGCTCGTCGGTGCGCTTCGACCGCAACGCGGCCGTGCTGATCAATAAGGAAGGCGAACCCATCGGGACGCGTATCTTCGGACCCGTCACGCGCGAGCTGCGCGGCAAGGGCTACATGAAGATCATCTCGCTGGCGCCGGAGGTGCTGTGATGAAGGTCCGTAAAGACGACGAAGTCGCCGTCCTGACCGGCCGCGAGAAGGGCAAGACGGGCAAGATCGTGAAGGTCTTCCCGGACGACGAGACGGTGCTGATCCAGGGCGTGAATATGGTCAAGCGCCATACGCGTCCGACGCAGGGCCGTCCGGGCGGGATCGTGGAAAAGGAAGCCCCGATCCACGTCTCGAACGTCGCCTTGATCGACCCCAAGGACCGTAAGCCGACGAAGGTCGGCTACAAGACCGTCGACGGCCGCAAGCTCCGCTTCGCGCGCCGGTCCGGCGAAATGATCGATCGGTGATAGCCATGACGACCCGTCTTCAGGAAAACTATCAGTCGGCCGTGCGTCCCGCGCTCATGAAGGAGTTCGGGTACAAGAGCCCCATGCAGGTTCCCAAGATCGAAAAGATCGTGGTGAACATGGGCGTGGGCGAAGCCGCGCACGACGCCAAGAAGCTCGAAGCCGCCGTCGCCGAACTCTCGGCGATCACCGGCCAGAAGCCGCAGGTCATCCGCGCGCGCAAGGCGATCGCGAACTTCAAGCTGCGTCGCGGCCTGCCGATCGGCGCGAAGGTCACCCTTCGCGGTGCACGCATGTACGAGTTCCTCGACCGTCTGGTGAACATCGCCCTGCCGCGCGTGCGCGACTTCCGCGGGCTGTCGGGCCGTTCCTTCGACGGCCGCGGCAACTACGCGCTCGGCATCAAGGAGCAGATCGTGTTCCCGGAAATCAACTACGACCGCATCGACGCGGTCCGGGGCATGGACATCATCATCGTCACGACGGCGAAGTCCAACGAGGAAGCCAAGGCGCTTCTGAAGGGCTTCAACATGCCGTTCTACAACTGACCGCCCGGAGCCTTTAGACATGGCCAAAAAGAGTTCGGTCGAGAAGAACAAGCGCCGCGAGCGCCTGGCGAAGCAATACGCCGGCAAGCGCGCGCGCCTGAAGGAAGCGGCGGCCGACGAGTCGCTGTCGGCGGAAGAGCGTTTCGAGGCGCGCATCAAGCTCGCCGAACTTCCGCGCAACTCCTCGCCGACGCGCATTCGTCTGCGTTGCGAGCTCACCGGCCGCCCGCGCGGCAACTACCGCAAGTTCAAGCTTTGCCGCATCAAGCTGCGCGAACTGGCCTCGGTCGGCCAGATCCCCGGCATGGTCAAGTCGAGCTGGTAAGAGAGAAGGAATTCGGACATGGCGATGAGCGACCCCTTGGGCGACATGCTTTCGCGCATCCGCAACGCGCAGTCGCAGCGCAGTGCGGCGGTCGACGTTCCGGCGTCGAAGTTGCGTGCCAACGTGCTCGACGTGCTGGCGCGTGAAGGTTACATCCGCGGTTACGCGTCGGTCGACGCCAAGAAGAGCGTTCCGTTCTTCTCGGTCGAGCTGAAGTACAACGAAGGCGAGCCTGTGATTAAGGAAATCGCCCGCGTGTCGAAGCCCGGCCGCCGCGTGTACGCGAAGATCAAGGATCTGCCGAAATTCTACGGCGGCCTTGGCATTTCGATCCTGTCCACGCCGCGTGGCGTGATGTCGGACGGCGAGGCCCGCGCCCAGAACGTGGGCGGCGAAGTCCTCTGCACCGTATTCTGATCGGGGAGCCGGCAACATGTCTCGTATCGGAAAAGCGCCGGTCGCCGTCCCTCAGGGCGTGACCGTCGAAGTCAAAGGCCAGAACGTCGTGGTCGCGGGCAAGGCGGGGCGCCAGTCGCTCACGCTGCATCGCGAAGTCTCGGCGAAGCTGGATGGCGGCAAGGTAATCTTCCTGCCGCTCAGCCAGTCGAAGCAGGCGCGCTCCGCGTGGGGCACGTCGCGCGCGTTGGTCGCCAACATGGTCAAGGGCGCCCAAACGGGCTTCTCCCGCGATCTGGAGATCAACGGCGTCGGCTTCCGCGCCGACGTTCAAGGCAAGAACCTGGTCCTCAAGATCGGTTTCAGCCACGAAGTGATCTATCCGATCCCGGAAGGGATCACGATCAAGGTCGGCGACAAGAACGTCCTTCTGACCGTTTCCGGCGCGGATCGCCAGAAGGTCGGTCAGGTCGCTTCCGAAATCCGCGCCTTCCGCCGCCCTGAGCCCTACAAGGGCAAGGGCATCAAGTACGCGGATGAGACCATCCGCCGCAAGGAAGGCAAGAAGAAGTAAGGAACCCGCGCCATGGCGATTCAAAAAGCGAAACAGATGCATGTGCGCCGCACGGCGCGCGTGCGCTTGGCGCTCCGCCGCAAGGCTGGCGGGCGCGTGCGGTTGTCGATTTTCCGCTCGTCCAAGCACATTTACGCCCAGATCATCGACGACACGGCGGGCAAGACCCTCGCCGCGGCGTCGAGCCTGGACAAGGAGTTGAAGTCCGGCGGCACGAAGGGCGCGGATCTCGCGGCGGCGAAGGCCGTGGGCGAGCTTCTGGCCAAGCGCGCGGTTGCGGCCGGCGTCAAGGAAGTCGCGTTCGACCGCGGCGGTTACCGTTATCACGGGCGCGTCCGCGCGCTTGCCGACGGGGCCCGCGAGGGCGGTTTGGCGTTCTGATCTGAATTCGAGGAAGGCACTTCATATGGCACGCAAGGGCGGAGAAGGCGGCGGCGAAGATCGGCGTCGCGGGCGCGGCGAAGGCGAAGGCCGGGGCCGGGGCCGCGATCGCGGTGGCGATCGCGCGGAGCGCGATGAGGCCGAACTGGTCGAGAAGCTGGTCGCAATCAACCGTGTCGCGAAGGTCGTGAAGGGCGGTAAGCGCTTCGGCTTCGCGGCGATCGTCGTTGTCGGCGACGGCAAGGGCAAGGTCGGGTACGGCACGGGCAAGGCCCGCGAAGTCCCGGAAGCGATCCGCAAGGCGACCGAATACGCCAAGCGCGCGATGGTTCGCGTTCCGCTGCGCGAAGGCCGCACGCTGCACCACGACGTGCGCGGCCATTTCGGCGCGGGCAAGGTCGTGCTGCGCGCGGCCGAACCGGGTACCGGCATCATCGCCGGCGGCCCGATGCGCGCCATCTTCGAAAGCCTGGGCGTGCAGGACGTCGTCGCGAAGTCGACGGGCACGTCCAACCCGCACAACATGATCAAGGCGACGTTCGACGCCTTCACGCACATGGCGAGCCCGCGCAGCGTGGCCGCCAAGCGCGGGAAGAAGATCGGCGACATCGTCGGCCGCCGCGAAGGCGACGGCACGGCCGCCGCCGCGACCGCCTAAAAAGGATCGGAGATCACCATGGCCAAGAAAACCGTGACGGTCGAACAGATCGCCTCCGTCGCCGGCCGCAAGCCGGGGCAGAAGGAAACGCTCGTGGGTCTGGGCCTCGGCAAGGTGCGCTCCAAGCGCACCCTCGAGGACACGCCCTCGGTGCGCGGCATGATTGCGAAAGTTCAGCATTTGTTGCGCGTCTCGGCCTAACGCCGGGACGTCGCAGCTCCAAAAGATGGATCGATCCATGAAGCTCAATCAGATTCGCGACAATCGCGGCTCGCGCAAGGCGCCCAAGCGCCTCGGTCGCGGTATCGGCTCGGGCCTCGGCAAGACGTCGGGCCGCGGCGGCAAGGGCCAGACCGCGCGCTCGGGCGTCGCGCTGAACGGCTTCGAGGGCGGTCAGACGCCGATCTATCGCCGCCTGCCCAAGCGCGGCTTCACCAACGTCTTCCGCCTGCGCTACCAGGAACTGAACCTGGGCAAGCTGCAATGGGCGATCGACGAGAAGATGATCGCCGCGACCGGCACGATCGACGCCGCCGCGCTGGTGAAGGCCGGCGTGCTGCGCCGCGAGTTCGACGGTTTGCGCATCCTCGGCGGCGGTGCCGAAGACCTCAAGGCGAAGGTCAATCTGGTCGTTCACGGCATCACGGAAGTGGCGAAGGCCGCGATCGAGAAGGCCGGCGGCACGGTGACGGTCGTCGAGACCAAGCGCGAGCGCGTCGAGGCCGACAAGGCCGCGAAGAAGGAACGTCAGGCCAAGCGCAAGGCCAAGGAAGCCAAGAAGGGCGGGGCCAAGCCCGCCGCACCGGCCGCTTGATCTGACCCTGGAAGGGCCCTTCGGGGCCCTCCATATCTTCCAGGGTTGAGATTTCGAGGATCGGAGAGCGGTACAGATGGCATCGGCGGCCGAACAGCTAGCGCAATCGTTGAACTGGGGCGCCTTCGCGAAAGCGACGGACCTCAAAAAGCGTCTGTGGTTCACGCTCGGCGCGCTGATCGTCTACCGGATCGGCACCTATATTCCGCTGCCGGGCATCGACCCGCAGATCCTGCGCGAGATTTTCGAATCCCAGCGCGGCGGCATCCTGGGCATGTTCGACATGTTCTCGGGCGGCGCGCTCGGGCGCATGACGCTGTTCGCGCTCAACATCATGCCGTACATCACGGCGTCGATTATCATTCAGCTGATGACCGCCGTGTCGCCGCAGCTCGAAACCCTCAAGAAAGAGGGCGAGTCGGGCCGCAAGATGCTGAACCAGTACACGCGTTACCTGACGCTGCTGCTCGCCGTGTTCCAATCCTTCGGCATCGCCGTCGGTTTGGAAGGCATGCAAGGCGGCTCGGGCGGTGCGGTCATCGATCCGGGCTGGTTCTTCCGTTTCACCTGCGTCGTCACGCTGACCGGCGGCACGATGTTCCTGATGTGGCTGGGCGAGCAGATCACCCAGCGCGGCATCGGCAACGGTATCTCTCTGATTATCTTCGCCGGTATCGTCGCGAACCTGCCGACTGCGTTGGGCGCCACGCTCGAAATGGGCCGCACGGGCGCCTTGTCGACCTTCGTGATCCTGATCCTGCTGGTCATGTCGGTGCTGGTCGTCATGGCGATCGTGTTCATCGAACGCGCGCAGCGCCGCATCGTCGTGCAGTACCCGAAGCGTCAGGTCGGCAACAAGATGTTCGGCGGCGAGTCGTCGCATCTGCCGCTGAAGCTCAACACCTCGGGCGTCATTCCGCCGATCTTCGCGTCGTCGCTGCTGCTGCTGCCGCTGACCTTCGTGAATTTCAACCAGAACAACGAAATCGCGTGGCTGACCTGGCTCACCACGCATCTGTCGCATGGCCAGCCGCTCTATATCGCGCTGTATATCGGCATGATCGTGTTCTTCGCGTTCTTCTACACCGCCGTCGTCTTCAACCCGGCCGAGACGGCCGACAATCTGAAGAAGCATGGCGGCTTCGTGCCCGGCATCCGTCCGGGCAAGAACACGGCCGATTATCTCGACTACGTGCTCACGCGCCTCACGGTGCTGGGGGCGGCGTATCTCGCGGCGATCTGCGTGCTGCCGGAAATCCTGATCAGCCAGTATTCGGTGCCGTTCTACTTCGGCGGCACGTCGCTGCTGATCGTCGTGTCGGTGACGATGGATACGGTGGCGCAGGTGCATTCGCATCTGCTCGCCCACCAGTACGAGGGACTCATCAAGAAGTCCAAGCTGCGCGGGAGCCGCCGCTAACGCGGCAGGAGGGGGAGGACCGTATCGCCATGAAGATCGTTCTTCTGGGACCGCCGGGTGCCGGCAAAGGCACGCAAGCCAAGCGCATCGAGAAGGCGCTGAACGTCGTTCAGCTGTCGACCGGCGACATGCTGCGCGCGGCCGTCGCCGCGGGCACCGATGTCGGCAAGCGCGCCAAAGCCGTGATGGAAGCGGGCAAGCTCGTTTCCGACGACATCCTGATCGCGATGATCGAAGCGCGCATCGCCGAACCCGATTGCAAGAACGGTTTCATCCTCGACGGGTTCCCGCGCACGGTCGCGCAAGCCCAAGCGCTCGACGCGATGCTGAAGGGCAAGGGCACGAAGCTCGACTCGGTGATCGAACTCGCGGTCGACGACGCGGCGTTGGTCGCGCGCATCTCCGGCCGTTATTCCTGCGGCGCTTGCGGCGCCGTCTATCACGACCAGACCAAGCCTTCGAAGGCCGACGGCGTGTGCGATGCCTGCGGCTCGACCAAGATCGTCCGCCGTCCGGACGACAAGGCCGAGACCGTCGCCGCACGCCTCAAGGCCTATCACGACCAAACCGCGCCGATCATCCCCTATTACCGCGAGCAAGGCGTGCTCAAGACGGTCGACGGGATGGCCGATATGGACCAGGTCACCAAGGCGTTGGGCAAGATTCTCGGCCGGGAGGTTCCGGCCGTTTGAGACAGGCCCGAAAGGGCCCGGATTATACGAGATTCTGACGGTTGACTCAGGGGGGCGGATTCATATAATCCGCCGCTCCCGACGACCGGCGGTTAGGGCGGGCGCGAAGCTATTGTCTTCGCGCCTTTCCGTTCGCCGAGACGCCGGAACCGAATTTCCGAGTCGTATCAAGGCGATACGGCCCGAGACGAGAGGTTAGGCAATTGGGCCGCCGGCCCCGAACCCCGAATGGGCGGGGGTGCGGGCGGCCTCGAAAGAAACCAGCGGCGTCCAAGTCGGACGTCGAGACGAAGGAGAGAAGATCGTGGCGCGTATCGCTGGCGTCAATATTCCCACGGGCAAGCGCGTTGTCATCGCGCTGCGCTACATCTACGGCATCGGGCCGAACAACGCGGCCGAGATCTGCAAGAAGATCGGCATTCCCGACGCCAAGCGCGTGAACCAGCTTTCCGACGAGGAAGTGCTGAAGATCCGCGAATACATCGATCGCGAGCACCGGGTCGAAGGCGACCTGCGCCGCGAAATCGCGATGAACATCAAGCGGCTCATGGACATGGGTGCGTATCGCGGCCTGCGTCATCGCAAGGGCCTGCCGGTCCGCGGCCAGCGCACGCACACCAACGCGCGCACCCGCAAGGGCAAGGCTCGTCCGATCGCCGGCAAGAAGATCGCGACGAAGAAGTAATCCCGTTTTCCGGACCCCGAAGGACCGATATCCATGGCCGAGAAGAAAGCCGCAGGCGCCGCGCGTACCCGCCGCCGCGAGCGCAAGAACATCACGTCGGGCGTCGCCCACGTGAACGCGTCGTTCAACAACACGATGATCACGATCACCGACGCGCAAGGCAACACGATCTCGTGGTCGTCGGCCGGCACGCAAGGCTTCAAGGGCAGCCGCAAGTCGACGCCCTATGCCGCGCAGATGGCCGCCGAAGACGCCGGCAAGAAGGCGATGGAACACGGCATGCGCACGCTGGAAGTCGAAGTGAAGGGCCCGGGTGCGGGCCGCGAATCGGCTTTGCGCGCGCTGCAGTCTGTCGGGTTCCAGATCACGTCGATCCGCGACGTGACGACGATCCCGCATAACGGCTGCCGCCCGCCCAAGCGCCGCCGCGTCTGACGCTTCGCAGCGTCGGGTCTCGTAACGACGATTTCGCGGTTGCGCCGTCTCCCTTCGCGGGGATTGCGCCGTCGCCTCCGACCGAAAGGTAGGAACACGTGTTGCAGAAGAACTGGAAAGAACTGATCAAGCCGCAGAAGCTCGACATCGAGCCCGGCGATGACCCGAAGCGCGAAGCGACCGTGGTCGCCGAGCCGCTGGAGCGCGGCTTCGGCCTGACGCTGGGCAACGCGCTGCGCCGCGTGTTGCTGTCGTCGCTGCAAGGGGCGGCGATCACCACGATCAAGATCGACGGCGTGCTGCACGAGTTCTCGTCGGTGCCGGGCGTTCGCGAAGACGTGACCGACATCGTGCTGAACGTAAAGACCATCGGTCTGCGCATGCACGGCGAAGGGCCGAAGCGCATTCAGCTGAAGGCCACGGGCCCCGGCGAAGTCCGCGCGGGCCAGATCGAAACGGGCCACGACATCGAGGTGATGAACCCCGATCTCGTGATCTGCACGCTCGACGACGGCGCGAAGCTGAACATGGAAATGACGGTCGAAACGGGCAAGGGCTACGTCGCCGGCTCGACCAGCCGCATGCCGGACGCGCCGATCGGCGTCATCCCGGTCGACGCGCTGTTCAGCCCCGTGCGCAAGGTCTCCTACAAGATCGACAACACCCGCGTCGGTCAGGTCACCGACTACGACAAGCTGTCGATGAAGGTCGAGACCAACGGCGCCGTGACGCCGGAAGACGCCGTGGCGCTCGCCGCGCGCATCCTCCAGGACCAGCTGCAGCTGTTCATCAACTTCGAGGAGCCGACCGCCGAGCGCGCCGAAGAGCGCGTGGGCGATCTGCCGTTCAACAAGAACCTGCTCCTCAAGGTCGACGAGCTCGAGCTGTCGGTCCGTTCGGCCAACTGCCTCAAGAACGACAACATCATCTATATCGGCGACCTGGTCCAAAAGACCGAAGCCGAGATGCTGCGCACGCCGAATTTCGGCCGCAAATCGCTCAACGAGATCAAGGAAGTTCTCTCGCAGATGGGCCTGCATCTGGGCATGCAGATCCCCGGCTGGCCGCCCGAGAACATCGAGGATCTCGCCAAGAAACTCGAAGAGCCGTACTGAGCGGCGCTTCCTAAGGAGTAAGTTCCCATGCGTCACGGAGCCGCGGGCCGCAAGATCGGCCGCACCTCGACCCACCGCCAGGCGACTCTCGCCAATCTGGCGGCGTCGCTCATCGTCCACGAGCAGATCAAGACGACTCTCTCGAAGGCGAAAGAGCTCAAGCCCTATGTCGAGAAGCTGATCACGCTCGCCAAGAAGGGCGGCCTCGCCAATCGCCGCGCCGCGATCGCGACGCTGCAGGACACGGACGTCGCCGAGAAGGTCTTTACGTCGCTCGCCGAGCGCTACAAGGCCCGCAAGGGCGGCTATACGCGCGTGCTGCGCGCGGGCATGCGCTACGGCGACGCCGCGACGATGGCGGTGATCGAGCTCGTCGACCGCGACGTCGAAGCCAAGGGCAAGGCCGACAAGGCCCGCGTCGCGGCCGAACGCGAAGCGGCCGAAAAGGCGGAGAAGGAAGGCGCGGCGGCGTAAGCCCCCGACTTCCCGCTCGAAGTTAAGAACGGCGCCGGTATCCCCGGCGCCGTTTCGTTTTAGGGCCGATCCAGCGGCTTTCGGCGTCGCCCTTGCCCCCGGGGGCCGAGTGCGAAAGAATCGACCCATGCGTATCGCGATATCTCTGATCCTGCTTCTGGCGGCGTTGGCGGGGCTCCCTGCCTTCGCCCAGACCCGCGCCGTGCCCGACAGCCGCGAGCAGGTCACGCTGTCCTTCGCCCCCGTGGTCAAGCGCGCGGCGCCGGCCGTGGTCAACGTCACCACGCGCCGGGTGCAGCAAACGCTGCCCTCGCCCTTGTTGCAGGACCCGATGTTCCGCCGCTTCTTCGGCGATCAGTTTCCGGGCATGGGCCAGCGCGTGCAAAGTTCGCTCGGTTCGGGCGTCATCGTCGATCCGTCGGGTTTGATCGTCACCAATTTCCACGTGATCCGGGGGGCGGAGGAGATCGTCGTCAGCCTCGCCGACCGGCGCGAATTCGAAGCGACCGTCGCGCGCGCGGATGAGCGCACGGACCTCGCGGTGCTGCGCATCGACCCCAAGGGCGAGGCGTTGCCGCATCTCGAATTGCGCGATTCCGACGATCTGGAAGTCGGCGATCTGGTGCTGGCGATCGGCAATCCGTTCGGCGTGGGGCAGACGGTGACGCAAGGGATCGTCTCCGCCGTTGCACGCACCATGGCGGGGATCGCGGATTTCCGCTTCTTCATCCAGACCGACGCCGCGATCAATCCCGGCAATTCCGGCGGCGCCTTGGTCGCGATGGACGGGCGCGTGGTCGGCATCAACACCGCGATCTATTCGCGCGACGGCGGATCGAACGGCATCGGCTTCGCCGTACCTTCCAACATGGTGCAGACGGTCGTCGCCAGCGCCAAGGGCGGCGGGCGCTTGGTGCGCGCGTGGCTGGGCGCCAACGGCCAAGCGGTGACGCCCGATCTCGCGCCGGGCTTGGGCCTCGCTCGCCCGCAAGGCGTGGTGCTGAACGACGTGTTCCCCGGCGGCCCGGCCGAGCGCGGCGGTTTGCGGCGCGGCGATGTGGTGCTCGCCGTCGAAGGGCGCGAGGTCAACGACAACGAGGCTTTGCGCTTCCGCATCGCCACGCAGCCGGTCGGGCAGGCGGTGCGTCTTTCCGTGCATCGTCAGGGCCGCAACGAAACTGTCAACGTGTCGCTGATCGCCCCGCCGGAAAACCCGCCGCGCGATGTGACCCCGATGCGCGGCCAGACCCCGCTGACCGGCGCCACGCTCGCCAATCTCTCGCCCGCCTTCGTCGAGGAATTGGCGATGGACGTGCCGCCTTATGGCGTGATCGTCACCGAAATCCGGCGCGGCAGCCCGGCGGCCAATGTGCGCCTGCAGCCCGGCGATATTCTGACGCGCATCAATGATCGCGAGATTCGTACCGTGGAAGACGCGCGTCGCGCTTCGACGCTGCCGCTGCCTTGGCGCTTGTCGGTGCGCCGGGGCGAACGCACGCTGACCACGACGATCGGCGGCTAGGCGATGAAGCGAGCTAGCACCACGGGCGGCGGGTTGTTCCAAGCCCCCGATAGCGACAAGCCGCTCGCCGAAAGGCTGCGGCCCAAGACGCTCGACGAGGTCGTCGGCCAGGATCATCTGCTGGCCGGCGATGGGCCGCTCGCGCGCATGCTGGCGGCGAAGAAACTCGCCTCGATCGTGCTGTGGGGCCCGCCGGGTTGCGGCAAGACCACGCTCGCGCGCCTACTTGCCGGCGCCGTGGGCATGGAGTTCGTTGCACTCTCGGCCGTGTTCTCCGGCGTGGCCGATCTGCGCAAGGCGTTCGCGGAAGCGACCGAGCGCCGCCAAATGGGCAAGTCGACCTTGCTGTTCGTCGACGAAATCCATCGTTTCAATCGCGGCCAGCAGGATGGATTTTTGCCGTATGTCGAAGACGGCACGGTCACGCTGGTGGGGGCGACGACAGAGAACCCGTCTTTCGAAATCAACGCCGCGATGCTGTCGCGCTGCCAAGTGCTGGTGCTGAAGCGCCTGGACGAAGCCGCACTCGAAAAACTGCTGCAACGCGCCGAGGAGACCGAAGGCCGCAAGCTGCCGCTCGATGCGAGTGCCCGCGAGGCCTTGATCGCGATGGCCGATGGCGACGGGCGCTATCTCTTCAATCTCGCCGAACAGGTTTTCCAGACCTCCGGGCAGACGATGGATACGCAAGCCCTCGTGCGGGCGGTTCAGCGCCGTGCCCCGCTTTACGACAAGGGGCAGGAGGGGCATTACAACCTCATCTCCGCGCTGCATAAATCGATGCGCGGGTCGGATGCCGACGGTGCTCTTTATTGGCTCGCGCGCATGCTGGCGGGCGGCGAGCAGCCGCTTTATATCGTGCGCCGTTTGGTGCGGTTCGCGGTCGAGGATATCGGCTTGGCCGATCCGCAAGCCGTCCACCAAGCGCTGGCGGCGAAAGACGTGTACGATTTCCTCGGCAGCCCGGAAGGCGAGCTGGCTTTGGCGCAGGCCGTCATTTATCTGGCGACTGCGCCCAAATCGAACGCCGCCTATATGGCGTTCGGGGCGGCGAAGCGCGCGGCGGGCGAAACCGGTTCGCTGATGCCGCCCGCGCACATCCTGAACGCGCCGACCAAGCTGATGAAGGAGCTTGGCTACGGCAAAGGCTATAACTACGACCACGACGCCGAAGACGGTTTCTCCGGCCAGAATTATTTCCCCGAGGGCATGGCGCGGCGCGAATTCTACGCCCCGCCCGAACGGGGCTTCGAGCGCGAGATCCGCAAGCGCCTCGACTATTGGGCCAAGCTGCGGGCGAAAAGGAATGCGGACGAATGAGCGCCGTCACCGAATTGAAGATCAAGGTCGACGACGCGGATCAGCGTCTCGACCGCTGGCTGAAGCGCCGCTTCCCGGTGCTCAATCAAGGCCGCATCGAAAAGCTGCTGCGCACCGGACAAATCCGCGTGGACGGCAAACGCGTGAAGTCGTCGCATCGCTTGGAGCCCGACCAGACCGTGCGCCTGCCGCCGCGCATCGAGGAAGTGCCGGCGGAAGTGGCGGAAGCCGCGCCTGCGATCCGCGAACGCCGGCCGGTGACGGAGGCCGATGCGAAAGCGATCCGGTCCTGGGTCATTTACAAGGACGACGACGTGATCGTGCTCGACAAGCCGCCGGGCTTGGCGGTGCAGGGCGGGACGGGCACCGAGCGGCATATCGACGGCATGCTCGAAGCGCTCGAATTCGATCACTTGGAAGGCAGGCCCAAGCTCGTCCATCGTTTGGACCGCGACACGTCGGGCGTGCTGGTTCTCGCGCGCGGGGCGAAGAACGCGCAGCGCCTGGCGGATTCCTTCCGCCATCGCAACGCGCGCAAGCTCTATTGGGCGCTGGTCGTCGGCCAGCCCAAAATGGCGCGCGGCAAGATCGATCTGGCGCTGGCCAAAGAAGCTGGACCGTCGGGCTTCGAACGCGTCGCGTCGAGCGGCGAGGACGACGCCAAGCGCGCGATCACCTTGTACGACACGGTCGACGTGGCGGCGGGGCGTTGCACGTGGCTTGTGATGTGGCCGCGCACCGGCCGCACGCATCAATTGCGCGTCCATTGCGCCGACGGCCTGAACACGCCGATCGTGGGCGACGGCAAATACGGCGGCGGGGAATCGCGTATTCAGGGCGAAGGCATTTCGGGAAAATTACATCTGCACGCGCGCTTGATCGAATTGCCCCATCCTTCGGGCAAGGGCATGCTGAAGATCAAAGCGCCTTTGCCCCCGCATATGCGTAAAACCTGGGAGTTTTTCGGATTCGATCCGAATCTCAATCCCGATCCGTTCCCGGAAGCGTAGGTTCCAATAGGCGGCCAAATCTGCCAAATTCGGCGGCATGACGGGTCTCGCGATTTTCGATTTCGACGGCACGCTGGTCGACAGCCAACACGCCATTCAGGCGTGCATGGAAGCCGCCTTCGCGTCGGAAAACCTGCCGCCGCCGACGCTGCAACAGACGCATCGCATCATCGGCTTGCCGCTGGCGCAATGTCTGGCCCGCTTGGCGCCGGACAGCGACGAGGCGACGGTGATGCGCTTGGTCGAGGCGTATAAGCACGAATTCCATGCGCTGCGTTTGCAGCCGGGTTTCGTCGAGCCGATGTTCGACGGCGCGTTGGCCGCCCTCGACGCGCTCGCCGCCGCCGGCTGGACGCTGGGCATCGCCACGGGCAAGAACCGGCGCGGCCTCGACGCCGTGCTCGGCTCGCACGGGCTGCATCCGCGATTCGCGACCTTGCAGACCGCCGACAGCGCGCCGGGCAAGCCCGATCCGACGATGATCTTCCAGGCGATGGAAGAAGCGGGCTTCGGCCCCGAAAACACCGTAATGATCGGCGATACGGTTTTCGACATGGCGATGGCCCGCAACGCGAAGGTTCGCGGCATCGGCGTGTCGTGGGGTTACCACGAAGATTCGGAGCTGATCGAGCACGGGGCCGAGCGCGTATTGGCGGATTTCGCCGAGCTTTTGCCCGCCCTCGCGCGATAGGAAAAGGAGACACGCCATGAAAGCGTTGAAATGGATCGTCATCGGCCTCGTCGGCTTGATCGTCCTCGCCGTCGGCGGTGTGGCCGTGTTCCTGTCCACGCTCGACGTCAACAAATACAAGCCGCAGATCGTGGAGGCCGCGAAGAACGCCACGGGACGCGAACTGAAGCTGACCGGCGATATCAAGCTCGGCCTCGGCTTCAATCCCAGCTTCTCGGTCGCGGACGTGTCGTTCGCCAACGCTTCCTGGGGCTCGCGCCCCGAGATGGTCAAGGTCGGCCGCTTCGAAGTGCAGGTCGCGCTGATCCCGCTGTTGTCGCAGCAAGTGGACGTGAAGAAGCTCGTCCTGCTCGACGCCGATCTGCTGATCGAGACCGACCGCCAGGGGCGCGGTAATTGGGAATTCGCACCCGCGCAGCCCGCCGCCGCGCAAGGCCAGCAGCGGCAGACCCAGCAGCAGCAAGCGCCCGCCGCGCAAGCCTCGGGCGGCGCCATGCCGTTGCCGGTGGTGCGCGAGGTGGAGATCCGCAATCTGCGCTTCACCTATAAGGACGGGAAGACCAACGAGACGAACGCCGCGAATCTGGAGAAGGTTCTGCTCAACGCCGATTCCGCGTCGTCGCCGCTGAAACTCGACATCGCGGGCGGGGCCACGGCGCCGGTCGTTGGCGACGTCAAATTCGCACTCGCCGGCACGGTCGGTTCGATCGAGCGCATGCTCGCCAATTCCGGTCCCGCTTGGCCGGTGGATTTGACCGCGAAGCTCGCCGATGTCGTGACCGCGACGGTCAAAGGCGGCATCGTGGCGCCCACGCAAGGCAAGGGTCTCGATATCGTCTTGGGCGTCGACGTGCCCGATCTCGCCAAGCTCGGCGCGCTCGTGAAGCAGGACATTCCGGCGATCGGCCCGGTGAAGGCCGAATTGCAATTGACCGATGCGGCGCCGCAAGGCCGTCCGTCGATCCCGCGTTTGTCGGTGACGGCGGGGGCGGTCGAAACGATCCTGGCGACCATCACCGGCGCCGTGACCGATCCGACCAACGCGACCACGCGCGGCATCAAGCTCGACATCAAGGCCGAAAGCCGCGACCTCGCCGGGCTGTTCAAGGCGCTGAAACAGGACGCACCTGTGACCGGGCCGCTGTCGCTGCAAGCCGCGGTCAGCGAACCCGCGGCGAACCGTATCGACGTGACCGGCTTGAACCTCAAGGTCGGTAACGACAACGCGGTCGATCTTGCGGGCACGATCAACGCGACCTTGCCCACGGGCAACGCCAAGCCCAGCGTCACGGCCAATCTGCAATCGCAGCAAGTGGACCTGACGAAGCTGTTCCCGGCGTCGTCGGGCGGTTCGTCGTCGTCCGCGTCGAGCACGCCCGCGTCCGCACCCGCCGCAAGCGGCGGTGCCGCGAAACCCGCCGGCGACGGGCGCGTGATCCCGAACGAGAAGTTGCCCTACGACGCGCTCAACGCCGCCAACGCGAACATCACCTATCGCGCCGGGCAGATCGTGACCGAGCCCGCGACGTTGCGCGCGCTCAACCTGCAAGTGGCGCTCGCCAACGGCAATCTGACCGTCCGTCCGCTGACCTTCGAAGTCGAAGGCGGGCGCGTCTCCGTGGAGAGCGCATTGAATGGCGCGCAGAAATCGCTGACCCAGAAGGTCGAGGTGCGCAATCTCGACGTCGGCAAGGTGCTGGAAAGCCGCAAGCTCAGCGATTGGTTCAAGGGCGGCGTCACGGCCTTCGACCTCAATCTGCAAGGGCGCGGCGAAACGCCCCGCGCGGTCGCGGCGTCGCTGCAAGGCGATGTGTTCCTCAATATGGGCGAGGGCGAGCTGGGCCAAGCGGCGGTGCGCTTCGTCGGCCAATGGCTGAACAGCGTGGCGCCCGGCCTCGCCCAGGTGAATATCGGCACCTCGGTGAAGTGCGGCATTCACAAGATCGATTTCCGCGACGGTATCGGCACTTATAAGGCCGGTCTGATCGAAACGGGGATCATCAGCGCCCGCACTCAGGGCACGGTCAATCTGGCGACCGAGCAATTGGCGCTGGGCCAAACGGCCGGGCCGATCGCGTTGCGCATCGGCGGCACCTTCGCGAACCCGAGCTACGCGCCCGACGCGGCGGCGATGGCGCAGGGTCTTGCCACCAGCGTGTTGGGCACGGCCGCCGGGATCGCGACCGGCGGGGCGAGCTCGCTGATCACCGGCTTGGTCGCCAATAGTGCCGCCTCGCGCGTCTCGGGCGATCCTTGCGCCAACGCGCTGGCGGCGGCCACGGGCCGTGCGGCCCCGCCGCAGCAAACCGCCCCCGCCAATCAGCAGCGCCCGGCGCAGCAGCAGGCCCCCGCGCAGCAACAGCAGCAGCAACAGCAGCAGCCCGGCGGCGTGGGCGGCGCCATTCGGGGCCTGTTCGGCCGGTGAGCGCTGTCGCTTTCGTCGAACCGTCGCTGCATTCGCGCGGCGACGGTTCCTTCGGCGTGGCGCTCGACGGCAAGCCGTTGAAGACGCCGGCGGGCAGCGAGATCGCCGTCGCGTCCAAAAGCCTCGCCGAGGCGATGGTCGATGAGTGGCGGGGCGTCGCCCCGCACGGCAAAGCGCCGAAGATCGATTTTTCCAAACTGCCGCTCACGCGCATCGTGGGTACGGCGATCGATCGCGTGCCGGCCAAGCGCGAGGCGATCCTCGACGAATTGGTCGCGCATGCGCAGACGGAGCTGCTGTGCTTCCGCGCTTCCGAGCCGCCCGCGCTGATCGAACGCGAAGCCGCGATCTGGCAGCCGCTGCTCGATTGGGCGGCGTTGACCTTCGACGCGCCGTTGATCGTGTCGCATGGCTCGATCATCGCGCCCGATCAACCCGCGCAATCCCTCGCGGCGTTGCGTGCCGCGATGGCGGCGATGGACGATCTTAAATTGGCGGGGCTGGGTGTCGCGGTCGCCACGACGGGCTCGCTGATCGTGTCGCTGGCACTCGCCGAAGGCAAAATCGACGCCGCCGCCGCCTTCGATGCCGCCGAACTCGACGCGACATTTCAGATTGAAAGATGGGGCGAGGATTCGGAAGCGACCGAGAAGCGCGCCAAGGCCCGACAGGAACTTATTGTCGCAGAACGGTTTTTCGCGCTGGCGCGAAGCTAGAGGCTTTGTTACCCCTGTTTCCCGGTAAAGCACGAACGGCTTCCGGGGACAGGGACGATGACTCAGGAAATCCTGAAGGAACTCGAAGCGCGCCGGGCCGGGGCTCGTGCGGGTGGCGGCGAACGGCGCGTCGAAGCGCAGCACGCCAAGGGCAAGCTCACCGCGCGCGAACGTCTCGCCATCCTGCTCGACGAAGGCTCGTTCGAGGAATGGGACATGTTCGTCGAACATCGCTCGACCGAGTTCGGCATGGCCGAGCAGAAGGTCTCGGGCGACGGCGTGGTCACCGGCTGGGGCACGATCAACGGCCGCCTTGTTTTCGTGTTCTCGCAGGACTTCACCGTGTTCGGCGGCTCGCTCTCGGAAAGCCATGCCGAGAAGATCTGCAAGATCATGGATCAGGCGATGAAGGTGGGCGCGCCGGTCATCGGCCTCAACGATTCGGGCGGCGCGCGCATCCAAGAAGGTGTGGCGTCGCTCGCGGGCTATGCCGAAGTGTTCCAGCGCAACGTGCTCGCCTCAGGCGTCGTGCCCCAGATCTCGCTCATCATGGGCCCGTGCGCCGGTGGCGCGGTCTATTCGCCCGCGATGACCGACTACATCTTCATGGTGCGCGATTCTTCTTACATGTTCGTCACGGGGCCGGACGTGGTGAAGACCGTGACGCATGAGATCGTCTCGGCCGAGGATCTCGGTGGCGCTTCGACGCATACGCAGCGTTCGGGTGTCGCCGATCTCGCTTTCGACAACGATGTCGAAGCTTTGTTGCAAACGCGCCGCTTCGTCGATTTCCTGCCCGCGAGCAACAAGGCGCCTGTGCCCGTGCGCCCGACCGCCGACAGCCCGGAGCGGATCGAAGACTCGCTCGACACGCTGATCCCCGCGAACCCGAACAAGCCCTACGACATGAAGGAAGCGATCCTGAAGGTCGTGGACGACGGCGATTTCTTCGAAATCCAGCCGGATTTCGCCAAGAACATCATCGTCGGCTTGGGGCGCATCGAAGGCTCGACCGTCGGCTTCGTCGCCAACCAGCCGATGGTGCTGGCGGGCTGCCTCGATATCGCGTCGTCGACCAAGGCCGCGCGCTTCGTGCGCTTCTGCGATTGCTACAACATCCCGATCGTGACCTTCGTCGACGTTCCGGGGTTTTTGCCGGGCACGGCGCAGGAATATGGCGGCATCATCAAGCATGGCGCCAAGCTGCTTTACGCCTATGCCGAGGCGACGGTGCCGAAGGTCACGGTCATCACGCGCAAAGCCTATGGCGGCGCCTACGACGTGATGGCGTCCAAGCATCTGCGCGGCGATTTGAACTACGCGTGGCCCTCGGCCGAAATCGCCGTGATGGGCCCCAAGGGGGCGGTCGAAATCATCTTCCGCGCCGATATGGGCGACAAGGCGAAGATCGAGGCGCGCACCGAGGAATATCGCCGCCGCTTCGCCAACCCTTTTGTTGCCGCTTCACGGGGATTCCTCGACGACGTGATCATGCCGAAATCCACGCGGCCGCGCCTCGCGCGCGCGCTCGCGATGCTGAAGACCAAGCAGCTCGCCAATCCGTGGAAAAAGCACGGGAACATGCCGCTGTGAGCGATCCGCGCGCCGACAAGATCCGGAAATTCCGGCTACACGCGATCCTGTTTCTCGCGGTGCTGGTGGTGATGATTCCGGTCAACTTCCTCGTCTCGCCCGGGAATCCGTGGTGGATGTATTTCGCCTTCGCCTGGGCGCTGCCGCTGTTCGCGCATTGGCTCTATGCGCGCGAAATCATCGGAGCGCGCCGATGATCGACAAGCGCCGCGCACTCCAGCTTCACGTCGCCGCCGCGATTCTGACGACCGGCGTGCTGGCGCTGCTCAATCTCGTCAAAGGTTCCGCCTTCGATTGGTGGCCGCTGGTCGCGGTCGCTTGGGGCGGGCCGTTGGCCGTTCATGTCGTGTTGGCATCGGGTCTGTTCGGCCCCGGGGACAAGTGATCATGGCCGCGAAGAAAGCCAAGAAATCGCCCGCGAAAAAATCCGCGCTCAAGAAGCCGGTGGTGCCGGGCGGCCCGCCGTTTTCGAAGATTCTGATCGCCAATCGGGGCGAGATCGCGTGCCGCGTGATCCGCACGTGCAAACGCATGGGCATCAAGACCGTCGCGGTCTATTCGGACGCCGATGCCGAAGCGCTGCATGTGCGCATGGCGGACGAGGCTGTGCATATCGGCCCGGCGCCCTCGGCGCAGAGCTATCTGAAGATCGACGCGATCGTGAAGGCCTGCAAAAAGACGAAGGCCGAGGCGGTGCATCCGGGCTACGGCTTCCTGTCGGAGAACGCGGCCTTCGCGAAGGCCTTGGACGAAGCCGGCATCGTGTTCATCGGCCCGTCGATGCGCGCCGTCGCCGCGATGGGCGACAAGATCGAATCGAAGTTACTCGCGCAGAAGGCCGGCGTGTCGACCGTGCCGGGCTATCTGAAGCCGCTCAAAGACGCCGAGGAATGCGTCGCGATCTCGAAGACCATCGGCTATCCGGTGATGATCAAGGCCTCGGCCGGCGGCGGCGGCAAGGGCATGCGCATCGCGCATAACGATGCCGAGGCGCGCGAAGGCTTCCGCTCCGCCACCAACGAGGCCAAAAGCGCCTTCGGCGACGATCGCGTGTTCGTCGAAAAATTCGTCGAGGAGCCGCGGCATATCGAGATCCAGGTGATCGGCGACAGCCACGGCAATATCGTGCATCTGGGCGAGCGCGAATGCTCGATCCAGCGCCGCCATCAGAAAGTGATCGAGGAAGCGCCGTCGCCCTTCCTCGACGCGAAGACGCGCGCGGCGATGGGCGCGCAAGCCGTCACCCTCGCCAAAACGGTCAAATACAAATCCGCCGGCACGGTCGAGTTCATCGTCGACAAGCGCAAGAACTTCTACTTCCTGGAAATGAACACGCGCTTGCAGGTCGAGCATCCGGTGACCGAATGCGTGACCGGCGTCGATCTGGTCGAATTGATGATCCGTGTGGCGGCGGGCGAGAAACTGCCCTTCGAACAGAAGGACGTGAAGCTGACCGGCTGGGCGCTGGAAGCGCGCGTCTACGCCGAGGATCCGGTGCGCAACTTCCTGCCGTCGATCGGGCGGTTGACGCGTTGCGCGGCACCGACCACGAAGCCCGGCATTCGCGTCGATACCGGCGTCTACGAAGGCGCCGAAATCTCGATGTATTACGATCCGATGATCGCCAAGCTCGTGGCCTACGGCGAATCCCGCGTGCAGGCCACGCAGCGCATGGCCGACGCGCTCGACGCTTACGTCGTGCGCGGCGTGGGCCACAATATCCCGTTCCTGGCGGCGTTGGTGCATCACCCGCGCTTCAAGGCGGGGCGGCTGACGACCGGCTTCATCGCCGAGGAATTCCCCGGCGGCTTCAAGGGCCGCGTCGTGGACGTCGATCTGCGCCGCGTGCTGGTGGCGCTGGCGGCCGTCGCCCAACGCCGCATCCGCGAGCGCGAGACGGGTATCTCTGGCCAGCTCAAAGGCCATGAGGCGAAGATCGAAGCCGAGTTCGTCGTGCGCCTCGCGGGCGAAGACACCGCCACGAAGGTAGAGTTCGCGGACGGCGCCTATCGCGTCACCTCGGGCGGCGAGACCAGCGTGGTGACCACCGAATGGCAACCCGGCCGCGTGTTGATGGAAACGACGGTCGATGGGGCGGCGCTGTCCGCCCAGGTCGAGCGCAACGGAGCCGGCTTCATGCTGGCGCATGGCGGCACGAACTTGCCCGTACTGGTGCTGCCGCCCCGTGTGGCGAAGCTCCGCAAGCTGATGCCCGAGAAGCGCGCGGCCGATACGTCGAAGTTCCTGCTGTCGCCGATGCCCGGCCTGTTGAAGACGCTGCCGCTGCAAGCGGGGCAGGAGGTCAAGGCGGGCGACGAGTTGTGCGTGGTCGAGGCGATGAAGATGGAGAATATCCTGCGCGCCGAGCGCGACGGGAAGATCGCCAAGCTCCACGCCGCCGCCGGCGATTCCCTCGCCGTCGATCAGAAGATCGTCGAGTTCGAGTGAGCGGCGCCGGGCTGCCGCCGCCCGATCCCGAGATTTGGCGCGGTCGCGCCGAATGGTTCGTGGCCGCGATGGCGGCCAATGCCGGCCCCGAAGCGCCGGCGTTGGAAGAACGCGCGGAGCGTTTGCTGGGCGAAATCGAAGCCGCGTTCTGCGCGGGCGCGTGGGCGGCCTGCGTGATGCTCGCCTTCACGCTGGCCGAACCGGCGATGCGCAAACACGGCGAGGGCGATCCCGAATACGACCTGTTACGCGCGCGGCGCAATGCGCTGGCCCATGGCGGCTTCGACGCGCTACCGTCCGATGCGGCATTGGAAGATCAAGCGCAGGCCGCGATCCGCACGGCGCTGCGGGCCTTGGCCGAAGCCGCTTGGCGTTGAGGAGAGCGAATATGCTGCGCGTGGATTGCTTCGCGATTTCGGCCGACGGCTACGCGGCGGGCCCGAACCAAAGCCTCGAAAACCCGTTGGGCGAGGGCGGGACGGGGCTCCACAATTGGATGTTCGGCACCGAGACGTTCCAGAAGCGCGTGCTCGGCAAAGACGGCGGCGCCAAGGGCGTGGACGACGATTTCGCCGCGCGCAGTTTCGAGAATGTTGGCGCCTGGATCCTGGGCCGCAACATGTTCGGGCCGGTGCGCGGGCCCTGGCCCGACGATCAATGGAAGGGCTGGTGGGGCGAGGAGCCACCCTATCACGTGCCCGTCTTCGTGTTGACGCATCATGCGCGTGCACCTTTGGAAATGAAGGGCGGCACGGTGTTCCATTTCGTCACCGGCGGTGCCGAGGAAGCGCTGCGCCGCGCGCGCGAAGCGGCGGGCGTCAAAGACGTGCGCGTGGGCGGCGGTGCGGCGACGATCAACCAGTATCTGCGCCTGGGCGTCATCGACCGTTTCCATCTGGTCGTATCGCCGATCCTGCTGGGCTCGGGCACGAAGCCGTTCGACGGCGTCGATCTGAAAGCGCAGGGCTTCGATGTCGCGCGCAAGGCGACCACCGAACACGCGATGCATGTCGTGTTCGAGAAGCCGGCGCGATGACGGAACGCATCGCCGTTCGGGTCGTCATTTCGGGCCGCGTTCAAGGCGTGTGGTATCGCGGCTGGACGGTCGAGCGTGCGCGCGCGGCCGATCTGTGCGGCTGGGTGCGCAACCGCAAGGATGGCAGCGTCGAGGCGGTGTTCGCCGGATCGCCCGAAGCGATCGAGGCGATGCTCGGCGAATGCCGCAAAGGTCCGCCGGCGGCCCGCGTCGACGCGATCGCGCGCGAAGATGCGACCGACGAAGGCTGGACCGGCTTTTCGCAATTGCCGACGCGCGAATGATGGAAGGCGCCTTCACCCTTGCGGGCATCGATCCACTGATCTTAGCGGGCGTGGCGTTGGTCGCCTTCGTCGCGTCGATCGTCGGCGGCGTGTCGGGTTATGGCGCCGGATTGATCTTGCCGCCGGTTCTCGCCCCCGTCGTCGGCGTGGCGTCGGTCGTGCCGGTCATGTCGATCGCCATGGCGATGACCAACGGCAGCCGCGTCGCGGCGTTCCGGCACGAAATTTCGTGGCGCGCGATCCTGCTGGTCGGGGCGGGCATGGCGCCGATGTGCGTTCTATCGGCTTACGTCTATACGCTGCTGCCCGTGCGCGCGATCGCGGCGATGCTGGGCGTGTTCCTGATCGTCTCGATCCCGATCCGCCGCAAACTCGACAAAACGGGCTGGCGCTTGGGTGCGGGCGGTGCGGTCGCGGGCGGGGCGGTCTATGGCGCCATCGTCGGATCGATGACCGGCGTGGGCCCGCTGCTGCTGTCGGTGATTATGGGGCTGGGCTTGCGCGGCGGGGCGCTGATCGGCACCGAAGCGGCCGTGTCGATGTCCGGCAGCCTCATCAAAGCGTCTGTCTTCGGCTCGGCGATGCTGTTCGACTTCGAACTGATCTTTGCCGGGCTGATCCTCGGCCTTGCCACCGTGCCGGGCGCCTTCGTCGCGCGCTGGATGCTGAAGCGGTTCTCGCCGCGCGTCCATCTGGCGATGATGGACGCGCTGGTGGTGGCGGGCGGACTCAGTTTCCTGTGGCAGGCCTGGGAAGGCTAATCCGCCTTCGTCGGCCCCAGATAGCGCCGCATTTCGGCATCGCGCGCGATATTCGGGGCGCGCGGCGCGGTCGGGATATTGGCGACCAGAAACCACGTCGCCGCACCGTCGGCGCCTGCGAGCGGCACGATCAAGCGCCGCCAGATCGCATGGTCGATCCAGGGCGGCGCTTCGTGCGCGGTGTAGATCGGTTTGCGCGCGATCGCCGCGGCGACGTAAACGCCGCGATAGAACAACGACAGGCTGGCGCCGATCTTCAGCCCCATCGCGCCCACGCTCCAGCCGGTCCAATCCTGGCCCGCATGCCGCGCGACCTTGGTGCCGTAGACGCGATAGACGAAATCCGTCCCGGTTTCGTCCGTTTCCAGCAGCAACAGATCGCCCAGCATGCCGCGCAGTTCTTCCGGGCGCACATTCGCGCGCGCCGGCAAGCCATCGCCGGTCCGGGGCAGATCGCGCCAATAGGCGAACAGTGCCGCGTGTTCGGGCCGGTCGAGCGTCGCGGGATCGGGATCGACGACGATCGCGGGCGGCGGCAAGTCGCGCACGCGGAAGGTTTCGTCGACGATCGATTGATCGCCGCGCAGCAACGCTTCGCCCGCCGCGCGCGCCTGCGCGTGGCCTTCGACGCGGGCGCGCCACGTTTCGCGCTCATGCGCGATGGGATCGGCCGTGCGGCGCAGCATACCGGGCGCCCTCAGCTCTCGCCCGGTCCCAGACGACGGCGCATCTCGATTTCGCGCGCGCGATCGGGCCGGCGGAACTTCACGGGCAGATTGGCGACCAGGAACCACGCGACATCGTCCGAAGCACCGGCCAACGGCACGATCAAACGGCGCCACAGGCTGGGCGATTGATAGGGGGCGGCCTCGTGCGCGGTATAGATCGGTTTGCGCGACAACGCGCACGCGACATAGACGGCGCGATAGAACAGGCCGATGCCGTTGCCGGTTTTCAACCCCATCGCGCCCACGCTCCAGCCGGTCCAATCCTGGCCCGCATTGATCGCGATGTTGGAACCGTAGACGCGATAGACGAAATCGGTGCCGCTCGTTTCGGCTTCCAGCAGCATCAGATCGCCCAGGGTGCCGTGCAGTTCCTCGGGGCGCACCGTGTCGCGCTTGGGCAGGTCGGCGCCCGCTTCGCGCGGCAGATGGCGCCAATAGCGCAGCAGATTCGCATGTTGGGGCAGGTCGAGGTCGGGTAAAGCCGGGTCGATGACGATTTCCGGCGCGCATTGGTTGCGCAGCAGGAACAATTCGTCGATCGCGTTCTGCTCGCTCCGGATCAAGTCTTCGCCCGCCACGCGCACCGTGTCGTGGTCGCCCACGCGGGCGCGCCATTGTTCGCGTTCATGGGCAATCGAGTCGGCGGGCGGCAGCAGCATGCGGGGGTAATCATAGCGCCGGAGGCGGGCGCTATCATCCCCCGAAGACGCGGGTAAATTCCTCGCGCAGCATCATGTCGAATTCGGGCATCGTCACCAGGAGCCCCAAATCGGCCAGCGACGTGACGCCGTAGGCGGGGGTCGAAATTCCGCAGGGCACGATGCCCGCGAAATGCGACAGGTCGCAATCGACGTTCAGCGACAGGCCATGGAACGTGACCCAGCGCTTCACCCGCACGCCGATGGCGCCGATCTTGTCCTCGCGCCGCCCGCCGCGCCCGTCGGGGCCCCGGTCGACCCAAATGCCCACGCGGCCGTCGCGCCGTTCGCCCTTCACGTTGAAGCGGGCGAGGGTGCGGATCATCCATTCCTCGAGCCGGCGCACATATTCGCGCACGTCGCCGCCGCGTTCCTTCAGGTCGATCATCACATAGGCCACGCGCTGGCCGGGCCCGTGATAGGTGTATTGGCCGCCGCGCCCGGCCTCGAACACCGGAAAACGCGGGTCGCGCAGGTCTTCGGGCTTGGCCGAGGTGCCGGCCGTATAGACCGGGGCATGTTCCACCAGCCAGACCGCCTCGGGCGCGGTTCCGGCCCTGATGGCGTCGGCACGGGCCGACATTTCCGCGAGGGTCGCGGCATAGTCGCTATACCCCTCGCGTACCGTCCATTCGATGCGGCTGAATTCGGCGGATTTCCAGGCCATGCTGCCGATGAACTATCCGGATGCGCCGTCCTTTGCAAGGCCGGGTTCGGCGAGCGGCAGGCGCAGGCTTGCGATCGTGCCGCGCCGTTCCAGGCTGTCGAGCGTCACGTCGCCGCCGAAACGCCGCGCGATCGTCCGCGCGGTGAACAAGCCCATGCCGCGGCCCGCCCGCGCGCGCAGAAATGCGCTTTCGAGGCGCACGAATGGTTCGAAGACACGCTCAAGGTCTTTGGCGGGGATGCCCGGTCCATCGTCACGTACGCCGATCGTCACGCCGCGAACACCTTCGGCGACCCGGATATCGACATGTCCGCCCGGCTTCGAATGGACGATGGCATTGGAAACAAGACAGTTCAGGATGATCCGCAGGCTGCGCGCGTCGATGCGCAGGCGATGCGCCGGCGCGGGGTGTGGAATGGCAAGGTCGAGCCGTGCCGCTTGCGCTGCCGGAAGCCAATGCGCGTAAGTTTCATCGAGCGCTGCGCCGAGTGCGCAGCTCGCGCCGGCGGCGGGTGCTGCCGTGCCGAAGGATTCGGCGATCGACATGAATTCGTCGACCAGCGCTTGAAGGTCGCGCGCACCGGATTGGAGATGGGTGAGATACTCGCGCTGTCGGTCGCTGGGTGGTCCGGGTATCCCCCTGCTCAACGCCTCCGCGAAGCCGATCACGGCGTTGAGCGGCGTGCGCAATTCGTGACCGATATTCTCTATGAAATGGGCTTTCGCGGCCGCCGCCGCGCGCGCGGCGGAAAGAGATTCCGCAGCTTCGCGCGCGGCGCGTTCGCGGTCGGTCGTTTCCGCGACGATCAGCAGGCTGCGCCCACTCGTCATCCGGCGGAAGGATATTTCGAAGGCGCGGCCGTCGGCGGCGTGCAGCGTGGCTTGCGCGGGATCGCTGCCGGCAGGAATTTCGGTCAGACGACGCAGCGTGTCGGCAGTGCCGGGATCGCGCAACGGACCGAAGCTCGAGATCGTGGCGATTGCCCCGGAGAGGGTCAGGCCCGGGCGCAGCGCCTCGCGCGGCAGGCCCAGAATCTGCGCCAGACGCGGACTGACATGGTCGAGCCGACCGTCCGCCTCAACGATGCAAACGCCCGGATCGATCGCCGAGAGCGCGTCGTGCAGAAGCTGATTGCGCGCGCCGAGTTCGGCGCCAAGGCGCGACAGCGCATCGACGCGCGCCTTGCGTTCGCTGGCGTCGCGCATGGTGGCGAGGAAGACGTCCTCGCCGCCCACGCGCAGCGGCACGACGCGCAGATCGAGCGTCAGTTCCGCGCCGTTCGCGTGAAGGCCGGTCACTTCGCGCGTCGTGCCGATGATGCGCGGCGGCGCGCCGGCCAGATAGCGGCCCACATAGTCGGGATGGGAAGAGGCGTGGGCCGGCCCCATCAGAACGGTCACGGGCTGGCCGAGCGTGGCCGATGCTGTCCGGCCGAACAGGGTTTCGGCGCCGGGGGAAAAGAAGCGGATTGTGCCGTCGACCGACATTGCGACGATCGCTTCGGTCGCCGCCTCGATCGCGGCGATGGGAAAGCACAGTATCGGCGAGGCGATGTCGGTGCGCTCTGCTGCGCCGGGATCGGGCTCGATCGGGCATTCGGGCGGCTTGTCGAACAGCATCGGCATCCGCGCGCCTTGCCAATGGCGCGCGGGCGGCGGCCATGTCATCGGCGTTTGCCTTGCCCGATGAACGTCTCGATCTCGGCGCGCAGCGACGTGGCGTTGCCGGACAGGGATTGCGCCGAATCCAGCACGTTACGCGCGCCGCGGCCGATCGTTGCTGCCGCTTCGCTGACCATCGCGATGTTGTTCGACACCTGTTGCGTGCCGGCCGCCGCTTCGCCGATGCCGCGCGATATCTCGCGCGTTGCGGCGGATTGTTGTTCCATTGCCGCGGCAATCGAGGCGGCGATGCGGTTCACTTCCTCGACCGTGCCGGATATCTCGCCGATCGCGCCGACGGCGGCGGCCGTGGCGGCGCGGATATGCTGGACCTGTTCGGCGATATCGTCGGTCGCGCGCGCGGTCTGCGTGGCGAGCGATTTTACTTCCGACGCCACGACCGCGAAGCCCTTGCCGGCGTCGCCTGCGCGCGCGGCCTCGATCGTGGCGTTGAGAGCCAGAAGATTTGTCTGCCCCGCGATCGCGTTGATGAGTTCGACGACCTTGCCGATGCGCTGTGCCGCTTCCGACAGTCCGTCGACGGTAGCGCGGGTCTGGCGGGTCTGTTCGGCCGCGCGTTGCGCGACGGTGGCCGAGCCTTCGACCTGGCGGCTGATTTCGCCGATCGATGTGCTTAACTCCTCGCAGGCCGCGGCCACGGTCTGCACGTTCGCCGTCGTCTGCCCGGCCGCACCGGCGACGGCCGCGGAACGCTGGCCGGTATCTTCGGTCGAACCGACCATGCCTTGCGCCGTCTCGTGCAAAGACGCCGCGGCTTTGGCGACGAGTTCGACGATTTCCCGCACCTTTTCGGCCATTCGTATTTGCGGCGTCACGATCGACCACGTGACCACAGGTGCGGCGTAGCGGCCTTCCTTGTCGCGCAACGCGTCCACGGCCAGCGACAAGACTTCCTCGCCCACGCGGATTTGCGCGTTGTGGGGAAGGGCGCGGTCGTCCGCCAGCATCCGGCGCTGATGGGCGGGGTTCTTGTGGAAAATGTCGATCGAACTGCCGATCAGCGCGTCGGCGGTGACGGGCAGCAAATGTTCGATTTTGCGTAACGTTTCAAGGGTCGGGCGGTTGGCATAGTCGATCCGGAAATCCGCCGCGTCGCAGGTCATCACATTCACGGGGATGCAGTCGAGCATTTGCTGAAAGCGGGCGAGCGTGCGTTCGAGCTCGGCGATGCGTGCTTCCAGCGCTTTTTCCGTCGCTTTCGCGCGGGCGGTATTCGTCCACATGGTCGTTGGCCTCGCCTGTTTTTATGGTTTGCGCCGGGCGCCGGTGCGACCGGTTGCGACAGGATCGCAAGGCCGTGAAGTTACGAACAATCGGTCAAAAGGATCAGATTCGAACGGACGATGAGAGGTTTAAAACTCTTAAATTTGCACCACAGATCAAATCTCTAGACAGTTCTGTGCCACCTGCGTATTTTACATAAAATTTTAGGTAAATGGGTAAATCTGATCGACAAATTGGATTCACCCGATCGCCGCGTTCGCGTGGCGGGCCTAAAATAAGCAAGACAGGGATCACCCAATGCTGCTCATACCCTGCCGAAAGGGCCGGGCCGGGCTGAAGGCGCAGTCAGGTCTGACAATCGGGGAGGTTTGCGGCTGGGGCGGCCTGACCTTGACCTATGACAGGAATTGCACGGTCAAGGTCGAGACGATCGGCAAACTGCGCGGTATCTACGAATTTCTCCAATCCGCTGCTCCGCTGCGTGCGGTGTTGCTGCATCGCCGGTTGCTCGGCGATATGCCGTTCTCGCGGCTGTCGGACCTGCGCGCGCGCGCCGGAATCGTGCCGATCGGCGCGATCGTCGAGCCGGAAGACGCGAACGGACATTGGGTGCGCAGCGCCCTGGGTGCTGGTGCGCTAGCCGTCCTGCCCGACAATATGATTACCCAGCATTTCTATTCCATCGGGCTGCTGCTGCTCGCGGGAATACCTTTCGTGCCGCCGGAAGTCGCGCTGGCCGAAGTGCCGCGGGCGCCCGTCCCGTTTACGCCGCGCCAGCACGAGATCGCCGGGCTTCTGGCTTTGGGCCTGTCGAACAAGGAAATTGCCCGCCGGCTCAATCTCAGCGAACCTACGGTCAAAACACATATTTCCACGATGCTGCGCAACACCGGGACGGCCAATCGGCTCCAACTGGCGCTCTATGTGCGCTGAACGCGCCGTGGACGTGAAATCGGCCTGGACGGCAGCGAGAGGAGCGCTTGCCACGACGGGCCCGATTTGGTATCCCCCCGCACCCGTGTTGGCAAGTCCTCCCCTTGGGCGGGCATGCCGACCTCCTCGATGTGCGGTCGTGGCGGAACGGTAGACGCGCCAGCTTGAGGTGCTGGTGGCCGAAAGGCCGTGGAAGTTCGAGTCTTCTCGACCGCACCATCGACCCCTTTGATATCACCGGCGGGATTCATGGCGGACGACAAGCTGCGCGAAGCGGCCCTCGAATATCATCGTCTCCCGCAGCCCGGTAAACTCGCGGTCGTCGCGACCAAGCCGCTCGCCAACCAGCGCGATCTGGCTTTGGCCTATTCGCCGGGTGTCGCCGCCGCGTGCGAGGCGATCGTCGCCGACCCCGCCGAAGCCGCCACCGTCACCGCGCGCGCCAATCTGGTCGCCGTGGTCACCAACGGCACGGCCGTTTTGGGCCTGGGCGCCATCGGCCCGCTCGCCGCCAAGCCGGTGATGGAAGGCAAGGCGGTGCTGTTCAAGAAATTCGCCGGCATCGACGTGTTCGATATCGAGGTCGACGAGCTGAACCCCGACAAATTCGTCGATATCGTCGCGGCGTTGGAGCCGACTTTCGGCGGCATCAATCTCGAAGACATCAAAGCGCCTGAGTGCTTCGAGATCGAGGAGAAGCTGCGCAAGCGCCTGAAGATCCCGGTCTTCCACGACGATCAGCATGGCACGGCGATCATCGTCGGTGCCGCGATCCTCAACGGGCTTCGCGTCGTCGGCAAGGATGTGTCGAAGGTGAAGCTCGTCACCTCGGGGGCCGGTGCCGCCGCCTTGGCCTGCCTCGATCTGCTGGTCGATCTGGGCGTGAAGCAGGAGAATATCTGGGTCACCGACATCGCCGGCGTGGTCTATAAAGGCCGCACGGAGTTGATGGACCCGCGCAAGGCGCGTTACGCGCGCGACACCAACGCGCGCACGCTCGACGACGTGATCGGCGACGCCGACGTGTTCCTGGGCCTGTCGGCACCGCGCGTGCTGAAGGGGGCGATGGTCTCGAAGATGGCGGCTAGGCCGCTGATCTTGGCGCTCGCCAACCCGACGCCGGAAATCCTGCCCGAGGAAGTGAAGGCCGCGCGCGGCGATGCGATCATCGCGACCGGGCGTTCGGACTACCCGAACCAGGTCAACAACGTCCTGTGCTTCCCGTTCATCTTCCGCGGCGCCTTGGACGTGGGTGCCACGACGATCAACGAAGCGATGAAGGTCGCCGCCGTGCGCGCGATCGCCGATCTCGCTTTGCAAGAACCCTCGGACATCGTCTCGGCCGCCTATGGCGGCGAGCCGCCGGCTTTCGGCCCCGAAAACCTGATCCCGAAGCCCTTCGATCCGCGCTTGATCACCGAGATCGCGCCCGCCGTCGCCAAGGCGGCGATGGAATCGGGTGTGGCGACGCGCCCGATCAAGGATTTCGACGCCTATACCGATCAGCTATCGCAATTCGTCTATCGCTCGGGCTTCGTGATGAAGCCGATCTTCGAGCGTGCGCGCGCGGCACCCAAGCGCATCATCTTCGCCGACGGCGAGGACGAGCGCGTGTTGCGCGCGGCGCAAACGCTGATCGACGAAGGCATTTGCCTGCCGATCCTCGTCGGCCGCCGTGAGACGATCCGCAAGCGGCTCGACAAGCTGGGCCTGCGCATGGCGATCGACGGCGATTTCCGCCTGATCAATCCGGAAGACGTGCCGAATTATTCGGAAGTCTGGCGCCTTTATCACAATCTTATGGGCCGCAAGGGCATTTCGCCCGACACGGCGCGCACCATCGTGCGCACGCGCAACGTGGTGCTGGCGGCGCTGATGCTGCGCATGGGCGAGGCCGACGGCATGATCGGCGGCTTGATCGGCCGCTGGAACCGCGCGTTACGCGATGTGGTCGAAATCGTTGGCTTGAAACCCGGCGTGGCCGCCGCGTCCGCCGTGTCGGCGCTGGTGCATTCGCGCGGCACGATCTTTATCGCCGATACGCATGTGTCGCGCGAACCCGATTCCGCGCAGATCGCCGGCATGACCGTGCGCGCCGCCGAAGTCGTGAAGCTGTTCGGCTTGAAGGCGAAGGCGGCGTTGCTGTCGCATTCCAATTTCGGCTCGACCGATTGCCCCTCGGCCGACCGTATGCGCGGCGCGCTCGAACGCATCCAGGCGATGGCGCCCTATCTGGAAGTCGACGGCGAGATGACGGCCGAAGCCGCGATCTCCGACGAGATCCGCCGCAACGCGGTTCTCGAGCCGCGTTACGAAGGCATGGCGAATCTTTTGATCATGCCGAGCCTCGACGCCGCGAATATCGCCTTCAACCTGCTGAAGGAATTCGCGGGTGCCCAAAAGATCGGCCCGGTCCTGCTGGGGCCGGCGGCGCCTGTCCATCTGCTCGACAACACGGCGACGGTGCGCGGCATCGTCAACATGGCGGCGTTCTGCGTCGCCGACGCGCAGGAACACCCGATCGCCCGCCCGGCGTCGTAAGCGCGCTTGCGCGGCGTCGCGCGGCGGCTTAACCAGGGGGAAACCCCCTGGGAGAATGCCGCCATGTTGTTCCCGACCACGATCGCCGGCAGCTTGCCCAAGCCCGGCTGGCTCGCCGAAACCCACAAGCTGTGGCCGAAATGGCGCCAGGAGGGCGACGAGCTCGCCCGCGCCAAATGCGACGCCACGCTGCTGTGGCTGAAGCTGCAGGAAGATGCGGGGCTGGATTGCCTGACCGAAGGCGAGCAATCGCGCCAGCATTTCGTCCACGGCTTCGTCGAATTCGTCGACGGGATCGACACCGCGAACAAGGTTGCGATGGGGATCCGCAACAATCGCTACGAAGCGATCGTGCCGCAGGTCGTCGGGCCCTTGCGCTTGAGGGGCCGCGCGCATGCCACCGAAGCGCGATTTGCGCGCGCGCACACGAAGCGCCAATTGCGCTTCACCCTGCCGGGACCGATGACGATCATGGATACGGTCAAGGACGCCTATTACGGCGATCGCATCAAAACCGCGATGGCCTTCGCCGATCTGCTGAACGAAGAAGCGCGCGCGTTGGAAATGGACGGCGTCGACGTGATCCAGTTCGACGAGCCCGCCTTCAACGCCTACACGGACGAAGCCGCCGGCTGGGGCATCGAAGCGCTGCATCGCGCGATCGATGGCCTCAAATGCAAGACGGCCGTGCATATCTGCTACGGCTACGGCATCAAGGCCAATATCGATTGGAAGGCGGGCTTGGGCAGCGAGTGGCGCCAATACGAGGATTTCTTTCCGGCGCTGGCCAAAAGCCGCATCGATCAGGTGGCGCTGGAATCGATCCATTCGCATGTGCCCGCGCGCCTTATGGGCTTGCTCGAAGGCAAGGAAGTCGTTGTCGGCGCAATCGACGTCGCGACCAATCTGATCGAGACGCCGGAGGAGATCGCCGAGATCGTCGGCACGGCGCTGAAATACGTGCCCAAGGACAAGCTGATCCTGGGGACGAATTGCGGCCTTGCCCCGCTCGATGTCGATGTGGCGATCGCCAAGCTCGACGCGCTGGGCAAAGGGGCCGCGTTGGCGCGGACGCGCCACGGGTGATGAGCGTCAACGATCGCCGCTTCGCGCTGATCCTGTTCTTCGTCGTTCCCGCCGCCCTGGTTTCCAATATGGTGGCGGCGCGCTGGATCGCGGGCAGTATTCCGCCGGTGGCGACGGCGTTCTGGCGCTGGGGCCTGACGCTGATCTTCCTGCTGCCCTTCGCGGCTTCGGCGATGTGGCGCGGGCGCGAGGAAATCCGCCGCGAATGGCGCAGCTATCTGTTGCTCGGCTTCCTCGGCATGGGGATTTGCGGCGCCCCCACTTATGTCGCGGGTGTCACGACCACCGCCACCAATGCGGGGTTGATCTACGCCGCGTGCCCGGTGCTGATCGTGCTGTTCGCGCGCTTCGGCTATGGCGAGGCGATCGGCTGGGCGCGCATGGCGGGTATTGCGCTGGCACTCGCCGGGGCGGGATGGATCCTGCTGCGGGGCGAGCCGTCGAATATCGTGCATCTCAATTTCGTCGAAGGTGATTTGCTGATCGCGGTGGGCGCCGTTTCCTGGGCGATCTATTCGGTGCTGCTCAAATACAAGCGCACGACGTTCGACCCCATGACGCGCCTCGCCACCATCGTCGCCTTCGGTGTGGCGGTGAACGTGCCGTTCATGATCGGCGAAATGGCGCTCTACGCGATGCCGAATTACGATCTGCGCGATTGGACCGTGTTCGTGTTCCTGGCGCTGGTGCCGGGGATCATGTCCTATCTCGGCTATTCGATCGTCGTCGGCGCGCTCGGGGCGGGGGCGGCGAGCCTGCTGATGTATCTGGTGCCGCTTTATGGTCCGGCACTCGCCTGGATCGTGCTCGACGAGCGGCTCGCGATCTATCATCTGGTCGGCGCCGCGATGCTGCTGCCGGGCCTCTATCTCGGCACGCGGCGTTAGCGCGAAACCAGCGCGATCGCGCTTTCACGGGCGGCGGCGAGATCACGCCCGCGCATCAGGCTTTGGCCGAACAGGAAGCCGTAGAACAACAGCGCGCGCGCCTGGGCCTCTGCCGTGCCGTAGCCTTGTTCGCGGAACAACGCGGCGACTTGGATAAGGCGCTCGGCATCGACGATCTCGACCGCCTTCGCGGCGCGCGTATCGGCGCGGGCGAGGGCCCGGATGGCGAGTTCGACCGCCAAGCCCTTCGGGTTCGGATCGCGCAAATAAAGATCGGCCATCGCGGACAGGGTCCGGCGTTTGGGATCGCCGGCCTGGGCGCGGATCGCGGCGATGCGCCCCGCCGCCCAGGCGTCCAAGGACGCCGCCAGCAGCGCCTCGCGATCCTTGAAATGCCAATAGAAACTGCCTTTGGTGACGCCCAGGCGCTTGGCCAAAGGCTCGACCCGCAGCCCCGCGATCCCGTCGCGCGCCAAGGCTTCCAGTGCGGCCGCGATCCACGCGGCTTCGTCCAGCCTTGGCTTGGTTGACTCCCGTTTGGCCATACCATACGGTACCGTATGGAAACGGCGGAGGAAACCCCGTTTCGACAAGGGAGCGCCGCCATGACCCGCAATTCGATCCCGTCGTTCGATTTCGGCCTGGGCGAGGATATCGACATGCTGCGCGATCAGGTCGCGCGTTTCGCCGCCGCCGAGATCGCACCCCGCGCGGCGCAGATCGACCGCGACAACGATTTCCCGGCGGACCTCTGGCGCAAATTCGGCGATCTCGGCCTGCTCGGCATCACGGTCGAGGAGGAATATGGCGGCTCGGGCCAAGGCTATCTCGCGCATTGCGTGGCGATGGAGGAGATCAGCCGCGCCTCCGCGTCGGTCGGCTTGTCCTACGGCGCGCATTCCAATCTTTGCGTCAACCAGATCCGCCGCAACGGCAACGAGATCCAGCGGCGCAAATATCTGCCCAAGTTGATCTCGGGCGAACATGTCGGCGCGCTGGCGATGTCCGAGCCGGGGGCCGGCTCCGACGTCGTGTCGATGAAACTACGGGCCGACAAAAAGGGCGATCGCTATGTCCTCAACGGCAGCAAATTCTGGATCACCAACGGGCCCGACGCCGATGTGCTGGTCGTCTATGCCAAGACCGATATCGCGGCGGGGGCACGCGGCATCACGGCATTCCTGATCGAGAAATCCTTCAAGGGATTCTCGGTGGCGCAAAAACTCGACAAGCTCGGCATGCGCGGCTCCAACACCGGCGAGCTGGTGTTTCAGGATTGCGAAGTACCGGCCGAGAACGTGCTCGGCGCCGTCGGCAAGGGCGTCAACGTGTTGATGAGCGGCCTCGACTACGAACGCGCGGTGCTGGCGGGCGGGCCGCTGGGCATCATGCAGGCGGCGTTGGACGTAGCGCTGCCTTATGTCCACGAGCGCCAGCAATTCGGCCAATCGATCGGCGAATTCCAGCTCGTGCAAGGCAAGCTCGCCGACATGTACACCACGACCAACGCCTGCAAGGCCTATGTCTATGCCGTCACGCGCGCTTGCGACGCGGGCCGCACGACGCGTAAGGACGCGGCCGGGGCGATCCTCTATTCGGCCGAGAAGGCGACCCAGATCGCGCTGGACGCGATCCAGCTTCTGGGCGGCAACGGCTATATCAACGATTACCCGACCGGGCGGTTGCTGCGCGACGCCAAGCTTTACGAAATCGGGGCCGGAACCAGCGAAATCCGCCGTTGGTTGATCGGCCGCGAATTGTTCGCCGAAACCGCTTAGACTGGCCGGGAAAAGGGAGTGGATATGGCGCGCAGATTGATTTCGTCGGGTTCGAGTTTCGAAGCCTTGGCCGGCTATAGCCGCGCGGTGATCGACGGCGATTGGGCCTTCGTGTCGGGCACGACGGGCTACGACTATGCCAAAATGGCGATCTCGCCCGACGTGGCCGAGCAGACCGAGCAATGCTTCGCCAATATCCGCGCGGCGCTGGCGCAGGCCGGGTTCGATCTGGCCGACACCGTGCGCGTGCAGATCCATCTGACCGACGCGAAGGATTTCGACAAAGTGGCGCCGATCGTCGGCAAACACTTCAAGGATATCCGTCCGGCGAACACGACCGTGGTCAGCCAATTGCTGAACGCGGATATGAAAATCGAAATCGAAGTCACGGCGAAGAAGAGAAGCGCATGACCGACAAACCGACCATTCTGATCGCGGGCGCGTCGCGCGGCATCGGCCTTGCGCTCGTGGGGCAATTCGCCAAGCGCGGCTGGCGCGTGCTGGGCACGGCGCGCAATCTCGCCTCCGGCGCGGATATCTCCAAAGCAGGCGGCGAAGTCCATCTGTGCGACGTGAGCGATCCGAATTCGGTCGCGCGCTTGGGCAAATCGCTGGCGAGCGAGAGCATCGACCTGCTGCTGTGCAACGCGGGCATCTACGGCCCGCGCGGCGGCACGGTCGGCAATACCGACTACGACGAATGGCGGAAAGTGATCGACGTCAATGTTTTCGGCCCGATGCGGCTTGTCGAAGCGTTGATCGAGCCGGTGGCGCGATCCAAGCGCAAGACGATCGCCTTCACGACCTCGCGCATGGGGTCGATCGCGATGAACGCCGGCGGCTCGATGATCTATCGTTCGTCCAAGACGATGCTCAACCAAGTCGCCAAAAACCTGTCGATCGATCTGGCGGGGCGGGGCGTAACCGTCGCGGTGTTCCATCCGGGCTGGGTGCAGACCGAGATGGGCGGGCCCGGCGCCACGCTGACGATCCCCGAAGCGACCGACGCGATCGCCACGACGCTGTCGGGCCTGACACCCAAGGATAACGGCAAGTTCTTCAACTACGACGGCACCGATCTTCCCTGGTAGACCGAGGGCGCGATGCTCGACGAAACCCAGAGCCTGATTCGCGATACGGCGCGCCAATACGCGCAAGAGAAGCTATGGCCGACCGCCGCCGCGCGCGAGAAGGAAAAGCTGTTCCCCAAGCCGATCGTGCGCGAATTGGGCGAACTGGGTTTCATGGGCATGCTGGTGCCCGAAGAATGGGGCGGGGCGGGTGCGGATCACGTCGCCTATGCCGCGGCGCTGGAGGAAATCGCGGCGGGCGATGGCGCCGTCTCCACGGTCATGAGCGTGCATAATTCGGTCGGCTGCATGCCGATCCTCAAATTCGGCACGGCGTGGCAGAAGGAGACGTTTCTCAAGAAGCTCGCGCAAGGCCAAATGCTCGGCGCCTTCTGTCTGACCGAGCCGGGGGCGGGGTCGGACGCCTCGGCGATCAAGACCCGCGCCAAGCGCGACGGCAATCATTGGGTGCTGTCGGGCACCAAGCAATTCATCACCTCGGGCGCCACGGCGGACGTGGCGATCGTCTTCGCGGTGACCAACCCGGAGGCGGGCAAGAAAGGCATCAGCGCGTTTCTGGTGCCGACCGACAATCCGGGCTGGAAGGTGGCGCGGCTCGAGGAAAAGCTCGGCCAGAAATGCTCCGACACCGCGCAGATCGCGCTGGAGGATGTGCGCCTGACGCCCGATCTGATGCTGGGGCCCGAGGGCGAGGGCTACAAAATCGCGCTCGCCAATCTCGAAGGCGGGCGCATCGGCATCGCGGCGCAGGCCGTGGGCATGGCGCGCTCGGCCTATGACGCCGCGCTCGCCTACGCCAAGCAACGCGAGAGCTTCGGCAAGAAGATCTTCGAACATCAGGCAGTCGCGTTCCGTCTCGCCGACATGGCGACCGAAATCGAAGCCGCGCGCTTGATGGTGCATAACGCCGCGCGGCTGCGCGATGCGGGTTTGCCGTGCCTGAAGGAAGCCGCCATGGCGAAGCTCTTCGCCTCGGAAATGGCCGAGCGCGTGTGCTCGGCGGCGATCCAGACGCATGGCGGCTATGGTTACCTCGCCGATTTTCCGGTCGAGCGTATCGCGCGCGACGTGCGCGTATGCCAGATTTACGAAGGTACGTCCGATATCCAGCGCCTGGTGATCGCCCGGGCCATCCACGCGGAAGGGTAAGCAAGTGGCCAACCCGATCGACTTCTATTTCGACTTCTCGAGCCCCTATGGCTATCTCGCCTCGACGCGGATCGACGATCTGGCCGGGCATTACGGGCGCAGCGTCAAATGGCGGCCGATGCTGCTGGGGGCGGCGTTCAAGGAATCGGGCCAGAAACCGCTGCTCGAAATTCCGCTGAAGGGCGAATACGCCAAGCGCGATTTCGCGCGTTTCGCGCGGCTCTATAATTTGAAGTTCCGCCTGCCCGATGCGTTCCCCTTCGCCGCAATCAACCCCAGCCGCGCCTTCTACTGGCTCGACGACAAGGACCCGGCCTTGGCCAAGCGCTTCGCCAAGGCGGTGTTCCGCCAAGCCTATGTCGACGGGCGCGACGTGACGCCGGTCGATTTCGTCTGCGATCTCGCGGCCGGCATGGGCGTGGATAAGGACAAGCTGAAAGCCGGAATCACCAGCGCCGAATTCAAGGAGCGGTTCCGGGGCGAGGTCGAGGCGGCGGTGCAGCGCGGCGTGTTCGGCTCGCCCTTCATCATCGTCGACGGCGAACCGTTCTGGGGCGCCGACCGCTTGGCGCAAGTCGAAGAATGGCTCGTCACCGGCGGCTGGTGATTTCATGGCGGTGCTGAAAAGCGCAATCGACACGAAGTCCGACGATTTCGCCGCCAACGATACGGTGATGCGCGGCCTCGTGGGCGAATTGCGCGTGGCCGCCGACAAGGTGCGCGACGGCGGCGGCCCGGCCGCGCGCGACAAGCACGTCAAGCGCGGCAAGTTGCTGCCGCGCGAACGGATCCGCACGCTGCTCGATCCCGGCACGCCGTTCTTGGAACTTTCCCAGCTCGCCGCCTGGGACATGTATGGCGGCGACGTGCCGTCCGCCGGCATCTTGACCGGGATCGGCCGTATCGCGGGCCGCGAATGCGTCGTGGTGTGCAACGACGCGACCGTGAAGGGCGGCACTTACTTCCCCATCACGGTAAAGAAGCATATCCGCGCGCAGGAGATCGCGCGCGAGAACCGCTTGCCCTGCGTCTATCTGGTCGATAGCGGTGGCGCCAATCTGCCGAACCAGGACGACGTGTTTCCCGACCGCGATCATTTCGGGCGCATCTTCTTCAATCAGGCGAATCTCTCCGCCGCCGGCATTCCGCAGATCGCGGTGGTGATGGGCAGTTGCACGGCGGGTGGGGCTTACGTGCCCGCGATGTCCGACGAAAGCGTGATCGTCAAAAACCAGGGCACGATCTTTCTCGGCGGTCCGCCTTTGGTGAAGGCGGCGACGGGCGAAGTGGTGTCGGCCGAGGACCTCGGCGGGGCCGACGTCCATGCGCGCGTGTCGGGCGTCGTCGACCATTACGCGCAGAACGACGCGCACGCGCTGGGGATCGCGCGGCGCATCGTCGGCAATCTCAACCTGCCCAAGCCCGCGTGGGGTCCGGCGCAAGCGCCCGCCGAGCCGCTCTATGCGGCCGAAGAACTTTACGGTGCTGTCCCCGCCGATCTGCGCAAACCCTACGACGTGCGGGAAATCATTGCGCGCATTGCCGACGGTTCCGAATTCGACGAGTTCAAAGCGCTGTACGGCACGACGCTGATTTGCGGCTTCGCGCATATCTGGGGCTACAAGGTCGGCATCGTCGCCAATAACGGCATTTTGTTTTCCGAAAGCGCATTGAAAGGCGCGCATTTCATCGAGCTTTGCTGCCAACGGGACATTCCGCTCGTCTTCCTGCAGAACATTTCCGGGTTCATGGTCGGTAAGAAGTACGAAAGCGGCGGCATCGCGCGCGACGGTGCCAAGCTCGTCACGGCCGTGTCTTGCGCGAACGTGCCGAAATTCACCGTGATCGTCGGCGGCTCGTTCGGCGCGGGGAATTACGGCATGTGCGGGCGCGCCTTCGGCCCGCGCTTCCTGTGGATGTGGCCCAACGCGCGTATCTCGGTGATGGGCGGCGAACAAGCGGCCTCAGTGCTGGCGACCGTGAAGCGCGACAATCTCGAAGCCGCCGGCAAGACGTGGCCGGCGGAGGACGAGGCTGCGTTCAAAGCGCCGATCCGCGAGCAATACGAGAAGCAGGGGCATCCGTATTATGCTTCGGCGCGACTGTGGGACGATGGCGTGATCGACCCCGCCCAGACGCGCATGGTGCTGGGGCTGGGATTGTCGGCCGCGTCCAACGCGCCGATCGCACCCACGAAATTCGGCGTGTTCCGGATGTGATGCAATGAACGCCGGCTTCCACACCAAGATCGACGACCGCAACGTGGCGACGCTGACCTTGGCGCGCGCCGAATTGCACAACGCCTTCGACGATGCGCTGATCGCGGCGCTGACGACCGAAATCCTGCGTCTCGGCGCCATGCCGGAATTGCGCGCGATCGTGTTGACGGCGGAGGGCAAAAGCTTTTCGGCCGGGGCCGATCTCAATTGGATGAAACGCATGGCGGCATACGACGAAGCCGCCAATCTGAAAGACGCGGCGGCACTGGCCGAATTGATGCGTGTCCTCGATACCTGCCCCAAGCCGACCATCGCTTGCGTGCAAGGGCCGGCCTATGGCGGTGGGGTGGGGCTCGTCGCGTGCTGCGACATGGCCGTGTGCGTGCCGTCGGCGAGCTTCTGCCTGTCCGAGGTGAAGCTCGGAATCATTCCGGCGGTCATTTCGCCCTATGTCGTGCGCGCCATCGGCCCGCGCGCCGCGCGGCGCTATTTCCTGACAGCCGAAGTGTTCGACGCGGCCGACGCGTATCGCCTGGGGCTGATCCACGTTATCGACGAGAATCTTCAGGCGGCCGTCGAGGCGCTTCTCGTCAAATTGCGCGCCGCAGGCCCGCAGGCGATCGCAGAGACGAAGGCGCTGATCGCGCGTGTCGAAAGCGGGCCGGTCGATGAAGCGATGATCGCCGACACCGCCGCGCGTATCGCGCGCATTCGCGTGTCGCCGGAAGGGCGCGAAGGGATCGGCGCTTTCCTCGCCAAACGTAAACCGGGCTGGGCGTCGTCGTGAAATTGTCGGGCCATCGAACGGGGATCGCGTTCACGACCGTGCTGCTGGTCCTGATCGGCCTGGCGGTCGAAGGCGACGCCGGCCTCGATTTCACGCTGACGATGTTGGCCGCGACGGTCTGCTCGTTCGCGTTCTTCGCGCTGCTGTTCCCGGGCTCGCTGTTCTTCTCGCTCGCATTGGCGAATTCGCTGGCGATCTACGTCTCGATTTTCGTGTTCTTCAGCGAAGCGAATTTTCCCGGCGTCTCGGATTTCGCGCAGGATTTGGGTTTCGCCTTGCCGCTCGCCGCGTTTCTGGCCGGCGCCTATTTCCGGCGCGACGCGATCCGCAGCGTGGTGGTCGCCGCGCATGTCACGTCGCGCGCGGAGTTCAGGCGCGTCACGCGCTGGCTGATCCCGGTGGCCCTGGTCGGCGGGTTGACCTTCTTTCAGAACGAGGTCGGTCTCGCGCGCTTGCCGGGCGACGCCGTGTTCTTGGGCGCGATGGCGCTGATCGCGGCGATTGTGCTGGCGGCGTCGCGCGACGTCGCCGTTTTCCTGATCGATGCGGGACTGCTGCTCGAAGAGTTCTTCGAGCGTATGGGCAAGCTGGTGCTGCCGGTCTACGCCTTCCTGACCTTCTATTCGCTGATCGTCGTCGGCTTCGCGGCGATCTACAAGCTGGTCGATGTCTATTTGACCGGTCCGCATTTCCGCATCCTGAACGACGATCGTGCGATCGGCTATTCGGAGGCGCTGTATTTCTCGATCGTCACGTTGTCGACCGTCGGTTACGGCGATGTGGCGCCGGTCAGCGACGCGGTGCGCGTCGTCGCGTCGATCCAGGTCGTGTTCGGCGTGACACTGCTGCTGATCGGCCTGTCGGAGATCATGAACTACAACCGCGATCTCTTGGCGCGCCGCAACGGACGGCGGGAGGGCGAGGATGTTTGACACGCTCCTGATCGCCAATCGCGGCGAGATCGCGGTTCGCGTGGCGCGCACCGCGCGGCGTATGGGCTTGTGGACGATCGCGGTTTATTCGGACGCCGACGCGAACGCGCTGCATGTCGCGTCGTGCGACGAAGCCTATCCGATCGGTGCGGCGAGCCCGCGCGAATCCTATCTGCGCGCCGAGCGTATTCTGGCGGCGGCAGCGAAGGCGGGGGCGGGCGCCATCCATCCCGGCTACGGCTTCCTGTCGGAGAACGCCGATTTCGCCGAAGCCTGCGCGAAGGCCGGGATCGTGTTCGTCGGCCCGCCCGCATCTGCCATCCGCGCGATGGGCGGCAAAAGCGAGGCCAAGGCGCTGATGGTGAAGGCCGGCGTGCCCGTCGTACCCGGCTATCACGGCGTCGTGCAGGATGCGGCGTTGCTGGCCGAGGAAGCCGCGAAGATCGGCTTTCCGGTGCTGATCAAGGCGTCGGCGGGTGGGGGCGGCAAAGGCATGCGCGTCGTGCGCGCGGCCGCCGACTTCGTCGAGGAATTGGCCGGCGCGCAGCGCGAGGCGCAATCTTCCTTCGGCGATGCGCGCGTGTTGATCGAGAAATATCTCGAGCGGCCGCGGCATATCGAAGTGCAGGTCTTTTGCGATGGCCACGGCAACGGCGTCTATCTGTTCGAGCGCGATTGCTCGCTGCAACGCCGCCATCAGAAGGTCATCGAAGAAGCGCCGGCCCCGGGCATGAGCGCCGAGCGCCGCAAGTCGATGGGCGAGGCGGCGTTGCGCGCGGCACAAGCGGTCGGCTATGTCGGCGCCGGTACGGTCGAGTTCATCGCCGACAGCGGCGGCGAATTCTACTTCATGGAAATGAACACGCGCTTGCAGGTCGAGCATCCGGTGACCGAGGCGATCACCGGGCTGGATCTCGTCGAATGGCAGATCCGCGTGGCGCGCGGCGAGAAATTGCCGTTGCGTCAGGCCGATCTGCGCATCGACGGTCATGCGTTCGAAGCGCGGCTTTACGCCGAGGATCCGGCGCGCGATTTCCTACCCTCGACCGGCAAGCTGCATCGCTTAGCGTTTCCGGCGGAAGGCGCGCGCATCGATACCGGTGTGCGCGAAGGCGATGCGGTCTCGATCCATTACGATCCGATGATCGCCAAGCTGATCGTCCACGGCCCCGATCGCGCGACCGCGCTGGCGCGGCTCGGCGCGGCGCTCGATCACGTGCGCATCGTCGGCCCGGCGAACAACGTGGCGTTCCTTGCGCGCGTCGCACGGCATCCTTCTTTTGCGGCGGGCGAAGTCGATACGGGCTTCATCGCACGCCACAAGGAGGCGCTGATCCCCGTCGCGAAGGTACCGGGCGACACGACAGTAGCGCTCGCCGTGCTCGCGATTCTGCGCGCGCGGGAGGATGCCGCTATCGCCGCGGCGCCCGACAGCCCGTGGGCTCGCGTGCCGGGTTGGCGTCTCAACGGCGATGCGCATGACGAGATCGCGTTTAAGGATTTGCCGCCCGTGCGCGTCCATTATCGCGGGGCGGCGGGCTATATCTTCGATTTGCCCGGCGGGTCGATCGCGGCGCAAGCGTCGTTGTCGCCGGCGGGTCAACTCACCGCCACGCTCGATGGGCATAAGATCGAAGCCGATATCGTGCGGCGCGGGCACGACACGATCATCTTCCAAGGCGCCGAAAGCACGACGCTGACGGTCGTCGATGTGCTCGCGGCGGCGGCGGCGCAAGGCGGGGCGGGCGGCAAGTTGATCGCGCCGATGCCGGGCAAGATCGTGTCGGTCGCCGTCGCGGACGGTCAGAAAGTGACCAAAGGGCAGAAGCTGGTCGTACTCGAAGCGATGAAGATGGAGCACACGATCGTCGCCCCCGCCGATGGAACGGTCGTGCGCGTGCGCTTCAAGCCGGGCGAACAGACTTCGGAAGGCGAGGAACTCGTGGTGTTCGAGGCGGCCGCACCGTGATCCCGGCGAAAGTCAAAATGGTCGAGGTCGGTCCGCGCGACGGGCTGCAAAACGAAAAGACGCCGATCGATGCCGCGACCAAGATCGCGTTGATCGATCTTCTATCGGCGTCGGGTTTGTCGGCGATCGAGGCGGGCGCGTTCGTCTCGCCCAAATGGGTGCCGCAGATGGCCGACACCGACAAAGTCATGGCGGGCATCAAGCGCAAACCCGGCGTGTCTTACCCGGTTCTCGTGCCCAACCTGCAAGGCCTCGACGCGGCGTTGAAGGCGAACGTGACGGAGATCGCGATCTTCGGTGCCGCGTCGGAAAGCTTCTCGCGCAAGAACATCAATTGCTCGATCGCGGAAAGCCTGGAGCGCTTCCGCCCCGTCGCCGCCAAAGCGATCGCCGAAGGCATGAAAGTGCGCGGCTATATCTCCTGCGTGCTCGGCTGCCCGTACGAAGGCGAGATCGCCGTGTCGGCGGTCGCGGATGTGGCGGCGCAATTGCGCGCGATGGGCTGCTACGAAGTCTCGCTCGGGGACACGATCGGGGTGGGTACGCCCGCCAAAGCGCGCGCGATGGTCGAAGCGGTCGCGGCCGTGGTGCCGCGCGAACGGCTCGCAATCCATTTTCACGATACGTGGGGCCAAGCGCTCGCCAATATTCTCGCCTGCCTGGAGGGGGGAATCACGACGGTCGATTCGGCCGTCGCCGGGCTGGGCGGCTGCCCCTACGCCAAGGGCGCCTCCGGCAATGTGGCATCGGAGGATGTTATTTACATGCTCGATGGGTTGGGCGTCGTAACGGGCGTCGATTTCGCGGCTTTGGCGCAAGCCGGGCGGTTTATCTCGGGACAATTGGGCCGTCCGCCGGGGTCCAAAGCCGCCCAGGCGCAGGCCGCCCGGCTTGAAAAGGCGGAGCGCCAGGCATAAGGTCCGCTCATTCCCGGCACCCCAACGGTCCGATGGCCTATCAGTTCAACAAAATCCGAGTCCTCCTCGTCGAGGACAATTCCCATATGCGCAAGCTGCTGAAAGCGCTGCTGGAGGCGGTGGGCGTGCGCGAGATCGTCGAGGCGCATGACGGCGGCCTGGCCTGGATGGCGATGAAAAAGGACCCGGTGGATTTCGCGCTGATCGACTGGGAGATGTATCCCGTCGACGGCCTTGAGCTTGTCCGAAAAATTCGTACCGAGCCCGACAGCCCGAACCCGTTCTTGCCGATCATCATGGTGACCGGCCATACCGAACGTTCGCGGGTGCTGAAGGCGCGCGATCTGGGCGTGACCGAGTTCCTGGCCAAGCCCGTCTCCGCGCAATCGCTGTCGCAGCGGATCGAGGAATTGATCGAGCGGCCGCGCCCTTATATCCGCACCCGCGAGTTCTTCGGCCCCGACCGCCGGCGCGGGCGCAAGGCCGCCGGCTATATCGGCCCCGAGCGGCGCGAACAGCAGGGGGCCTAGTTCATGTCGCAAAGTGCCGCGGGCGCGCCGGGGAAGAAATTCCAGGTGCTGAACCCGCCCAATCAGTTGAAGGCGAAAGTCGGCAACGGCGGCGTGGACGAAGCCGCCGTCAAACGCATGGAAACCGCCGTGCAAGGTTTGCGCGGCGAGTTCGAGGAACAGGCGAAGACGGAATCGGTGAAGCTTGCCGCCGCCGCCGCCGAATTGCTGCGCGAGCCCAACAACATCGAGAAGCGCCAGACCGTCTATATGCTGGCGCACGAACTGCGCGGCCAGGGCGGCACGTATGGATACCCGTTGATCACGCGCTTCGGCGATCAGCTCTGCCGCTATCTCGACGCGGCCGATTTCCTCGACGCCAAAGCGCTGGTGGTGGTGAAGGCCGCGGCCGACGCGATCGTCGTGGTCATCAACAACGGCGTGGCCGGCGACGGCGGCGATATCGGACGTCAGCTGGTGGCGATGCTCGACAAGGTGGTCGCCCAGGTGAAGGGCGAGGCATGAGTCTGCATCTGGTGAAGCTGTGCGTCGGCTGCGATTCCATCGAGGATCTGGCCGGCTGGCAGAAGAAGCGTCTGGCCGATCAACGCAAGCGCGGCGTGGCCAAGCCGCAGCTCAAACACACCACGCGCAATGCGCCCAAGCGGGGCGACGAGATCGCGGGCGAAGGCTCGCTCTATTGGGTCATCAAAGGCGTGATCCGTTGCCGCCAGAAGATCGTCGGCTTCAAGACGGGCAAGGACCGCGAGGGCAAGCCCTATTGCGACATTCTGCTCGCGCCGAAGCTGGTGCGCACGCGTCCGAAGCCGATGCGCGCCTTTCAAGGCTGGCGCTATTTCGAAGCCGATGCGGCCCCGCCCGATCTGACCGAGGCGGAAGCCAAGCACAGTTCCAATTTGCCGCCCGCGATGCTCGAAGAACTTCGCGCGCTGGGTTTGGTCTAGGAAGGAAGACGCCGACATGCGCAACGTGCTCTCGATCCAATCCTGGGTCGCCTATGGCCATGTCGGCAACGCCTCGGCCGTGTTCCCGATGCAGCGTCTGGGCGTCGAGGTGTGGGCGATCAACACGGTGATGTTCTCGAACCATACCGGCTACGGCAAATGGCGCGGGCCCGTCTTTCCGGCCGATCAGGTGCGCGAGGTGTTCGAAGGGATCGCCGATCGCGGCGTGCTGGGGACATGCGACGGAATCGTCTCCGGCTATATGGGCGATGCGGCGATCGGCGAAGCGATCCTCGACGCCGCCGCGCGCGTGAAGGCCGCCAACCCGCAAGCGCTTTATTGCTGCGATCCGGTGATCGGCGATGTGGGGCGCGGCGTGTTCGTGCGCCCCGGCATTCCCGAATTCATGCGCGATCGCGCCGTACCGGCGGCCGATATCGTGACGCCCAATCAATTCGAACTCGAATATCTCTCCGGCATGACGGTCAAGACGCTGGCCGACGCGTGCAAGGCGGCCGATGCGGTCCATAAGCTCGGGCCCAAGACGATCCTGCTGACCAGCCTGCATCACGACGGTTTGGCGGCCGACAAGATCGCGATGATGGTTTCCCACCACGGCAAGCGCTTCGCGGTCGAAACGCCGATGTTGAAGGTCAGCGTCAACGGGGCGGGCGACGCCATTGCGGCGTTGTTCTTCGTGCATTTCGGCCGCACGCGCGATCCGAAACTGGCGCTCGAGAACGCGACGGCGTCGATCTACGGCTTGCTGAAGCGCACCGAAGAAGCGGGAACGCGCGAGATCCAAACCGTCGCAGCGCAACAGGAATTCGTCGAGCCGACCTGGCGCTTCGCCGCGGTCGAAGTTTAGAAATCCAAATGATGCTTGCCGCGATCTGCGCCGCTTACGGCGGGCCGGACGCGGTTTGCGTGCGCGACGTTCCCCGTCCCATACCGCGCAAGGGCGAAATCCTGATCCGGATGCGTGCGGCATGCGTAACGTCAGGCGATGCACGCCTGCGCGCGGCGCGGTTTCCGCCGGGCTTTGCGCTGCCCGCGCGCCTGGCGCTCGGCCTTTGGGGGCCGCGCCGCGCGATCCTCGGCGCCGAAGGTGCGGGGATCGTCGTTGCATGCGGGTCCGGCGTCTCGCGCTTCAAAGAAGGCGACGCGGTCTTCGCGTTGTTCGGTATGCGGTTCGGCGCGCATGCCCAGTACGCTGTTTTGCCCGAAACGGCCGCGATCGCGCCGATCCCGCGCGGCTATTCGTTCGAGCGTGCGTCCGCGATCGCTTTCGGCGGCTCGACCGCGCTGCATTTCCTGCGCGATCTCGGGAAAGTGGCGCCGGGCGAGCGCGTGCTGGTGAACGGCGCTTCCGGTTCGGTGGGGGCGGCGGCCGTGCAACTCGCACGGCATTTCGGCGCGCGCGTCACCGGCGTGTGCTCGGCGGCGAACACCGCGCGCGTGCTGGCGCACGGCGCGCACGAGACGATCGACTACGCCGCGCGCGAATTCGCCGACGGGCGCGAACGCTGGGATATCGTGCTCGACGCGATCGGCAACGCGCCTATCGACCGCGCGCGCAGGGCCTTGGCGCCGGGCGGGCGTTTGCTGGCGGTAGTCGCAGGCCTCGGCACGACGCTGGGGTCCGCGCTGCGCCCCCAACGCGGCGCGCTGCGCGTGCTGGCCGGGACGGCCGCGGAGCGTGCCGAGGACCTCGTGGTGCTCTCGGGCTTATGCGAGTCCGGCGCATTCGATCCGCCGATCGACTCCGTGTTTGCGCTCGCCGATATTGCCGCTGCGCATGCGCGGGTCGATACCGGCCGCAAGACCGGTGCCGTCGTCGTCACGCTACCGGATTGATCGAGCCGCGCGGGCCGTCAGCCTTTCGCCAGCGCGCGGTCGAGGAAGTCGAGCCGGTCCTGGCCCCAGAACAGCTCGTCCTTGTAGACATAGGTGGGTGCGCCGAACACCTGCCGGTCGATCGCTTCCTGGGTATAGGAATCGTAGCGGCGCTTGGTTTCCTCGTTCTGCTCGGCTTCCCACAGGAAGTCGGGTTTGCGGCCGTTCTCCGCGCAGATTGCCTTCAGCGTTTCGGGATCGGAAATATCCCGATCCTCGACCCAGATCGCGCGATGGATGGCGAGCGACAGCGCCATCGCGTTGAGCTCCTTCATGTCGGCCGCGATGACGAGGCGTGACGGCAATTCGGCGGAGGTCGACCGGTTCTTGGGGGTGAGGATCAGCGGGAGGGCGAGATGCTCGCGCCAGCGCTGCAATTCCATCAAGCGATAGGCTTGGCGCTGCTTCGGCCGTTGGGCGAGCGGCAAGCCGCCCGACACGGGGAAGACGCGGCCGTAATCGACCGGTTTCACTTCGATATGGGCGTTGTGCCGCTTGGCGATGGCGACGAAGCGTTCATGCCCCAGATAGGCCCAGGGCGACAGCGGGGTGAAGTAGTAGTCGATCGTCTTCGCGGTCATGGCGTCTTCCCTTCGCGTTTTTGAGCTTCGCGGCGTTTGAGTTCCCGGCGCACGATCTTGCCCGTCGCCGTCATCGGCAATTCGGACACGAACTCGATTTCGCGCGGGTATTCGTGCGCGGCCAGGCGCGTGCGCACATGCGCCTGCAGGTCGCGCACCAGATCGTCGCCCGGCGTTATCCCCGGATTGGCGACGATAAAGGCTTTGATCGCTTCGGTGCGGATCGGATCGTGCACGCCGATCACGGCGGCCATGGCAACGGCCGGATGGCGGATCAGGCAATCCTCGATCTCCGCCGGGCCGATGCGATAGCCGGCCGAGGTGATCACGTCGTCCGCTCGGCCGACATATTTGAAATAGCCTTGCGCGTCGCGCCGCCCGCGATCGCCGGTCTTCAGCCAATCGCCGGCGAATTTCTCGCGCGTCGCGCGGTCGTTGTTCCAGTAGCCGAGGAACATCACCGGGTCCGGGCGGCGCACGGCGATCTCGCCCGTCTCGCCGTGGGCGAGCTCGTTGCCGTCCTCGTCGATGATCGCCACGCGATGCCCGGCGGCGGCGCGGCCCATGTAACCTGCCCGCACCGGATAAAGCTTGCTGCAATTGGCGACGACCAGATTGCATTCGGTTTGGCCGTAGAATTCGTTGATCGTCACGCCGAACGTACCGCGGCCCCAATCGAGCAATTCCTCGCCCAATGTTTCGCCGCCCGAGCCGATGGAGCGCAAGGCGGCGCCGTGCGCGGGCGGCACGGGATGCCCGCGCATCAGCTTCAACGCCGTCGGCGGGAAGAACACGTTGCGCACCTTGTGCCGCGCCATCAGCGCATAGGCGGCGTCGGGCTCGAATTTGCGCAAGCGTTTGGCGAGTACGGGCACGCCGTGATGGAGCGACGGCAGCAGCACGTCGAGCAAGCCGCCGATCCACGCCCAATCGGCGGGCGTCCAGAACAAATCGCCCGGCTGCGGGAACAGATCCTGCGGCATCTCCACGCCCGGCAGATGGCCGAGCAGCACACGATGCGCGTGCAAGGCGCCTTTCGGATTTCCGGTGGTGCCGGAGGTGTAGATGATCAGGGCCGGATCGTCCGCCGCCGTATCGACTGGCGCGAAATCGTCCGACGCCTTGTCGAGCAGCGCCTGGAAATCATGCGTGCCGTCGATGCCCTTGCCGTCGACCACGATGATCGTGCGCAAAGCGGGCAGGCGGGCGCGGATCGCCAGCAACTTCGGCAATTGGGCGAGATCGGTGACGACGCACGCCGCCCCGCAATCGCCAAGCCGATATTCCAATGCGTCTTCGCCGAACAGCACGAACAACGGCACGGCGATCAAGCCGGCTTTATACGCGGCGATATGTGCGACCGCCGTTTCGGGGCTTTGCTGCAGCAGAATGCCCACCCGATCGCCGCGCGCGAGACCCAAGGCGCCCAGCGCGTTGGCGAAACGGTTGGTCAACGCGCGCAATTCGCCGAATTTGATGACGCGGACGGCGCCCGAATCGTCGTCGAACAGAATCGCGGGCTTGGCCGCGTCCTGCCTGTCGCAGACATCGACGCCGATATTGAAGCGGTCGGGGATCGCCCAGCGGAACTTGGCCAGCAGCTGTTCGTAGCTGTCGGCCTGGGGCAACATCAGCGTTGCGTGCCCTCGAACAGCGCGCCGTCGACATAGGCGCCGGCGAGATTGGCGCCGCGCAGATCGGCCCCCCGGAAATCCGCCTCGCGCAAATCGGCGCCGCGCAGATCCGCGCCGATCAGCGACGCTTTGCTCAGACTGGTTGTCAAACGCCGGCCGGTGGGCGTGCCGTCGGCTGCGATGATTTCCATCGGATGGCCGATCGCGCCGCCGAAGATGGCGCCTTCCAGGCGTGCGCCCAGCATTTGCGCGCCGGAGATATTCGCGTCGGAGAAATCGGATTTTTCCGCGCGCACCGACAGGAAGGTGGCGAGCTTCAACGTCGCGGCGACGAAGCGGCTGCGGCTCAAAATCGCGCCGTCGAATTTGGCGCCCGACAATTCGCAGCCGCCGAAATCCACGTCCGACAGATCCTGCCCGCCGAATTCGGCGCGGGCGCCTTCCTTGCCGTTGGTCTTCACCCACTGCGCGTGCTGCTCGATCTGTTCCTTGTAGCGGGCGGGCAGATTGGAACCCGCCGGCGGATCGGCGTAGATCGTGCCTTCCAGCTTGGCGCCGGCCATCTGCACGTAGTTCATTTCGACGTTGCGCAAATCCACGCCCGACAGATCGGCGTTGCGCAAAGAAGCACCGTTGAGCTTGGCGCCGGTCAGCATCGCGCCCTTCAGCTTGGCGCCGTCGAGCTTCACGCCGGTCAGATCCGCGCCGCGCAGATTGGCGCAGAACAACGTGGCGCCGGCGAGCGAAGCACTTTTGAGCGACGCCCCCGCCATGTTGGCGAAGGACATGTCGGTGGAATCCAGCGCCGCCGTTTCCATGTCCGCATTCTCGAAACTCGCGGCGCGTTCCTTGGTGTCGGATTGCAAACCGGCCCAATCGACGATCTGGCCTGGGCGCAAATCGCAGCCCGACAGATCCGCACCGCGCAGCTTGGCGCGCACGAAGGATGCGGCGCGCAGATCGGCCTTGCGGAACACGCTGCGCGTGAGATCGGCGCCCGAGAAATCGCAGGCGAACAGATCCGCCATCGAGAAGTCGCAATCGGTCAGCGTGCAGTTCGAAAAGTTCGAACTCGACAGGATGGCCGAGGAGAGATTGCCCCCCGACAGCGTCGCGAAGGCGAAGTTCTGCTTGCGGCTGTCGGCGCGCTGGCCGCCGGACTTGCCGAAGATATAGGCCCAGTGGCGTTCCGCGACCTGGCGCAGGCGGAACGTGGCGGCGGCGGCGGAACCGGATGTTTGAGGCTGTGTCATGTGCTTCGACGCATATGTTTAGCAGGGGTCCGGGAATCACGCACGCCTCGCCGCAAAATTTTCAAGCCGGTCGATGCGGGGCATTCGAGGTAAAATGGCTCATGATCTCCGATTCGACCGGCCAAACGGGCTTGTTCGGCGCTGCGGGCGCCGATTTTGGCCCGCAAAGCGCCTCGGCCGCGAATTTTGACACCGCCCCCGCAATGCAGCAACGGGCGCGGATCATCGTGCTGGGCAACGAAAAAGGTGGGTCGGGCAAGTCGACCGTGGCGATGCATCTGGTCGTCGGGTTGCTGCGCGAAGGGCTGAAGGTCGGCACGATCGACGTGGATTCCCGCCAGGCGACGTTGACCCGCTATCTCGAAAACCGCGCCCAGACGATGGAGCGGCTGAAACTGCCCTTGCCGCTGCCCGATCACCGCTTGGTCGCGCGCTCCAAATTGGCGCCGTCGGAAGCGGTGGCGGACGAGACCCAGCGCTTCGAAGCGGCTTTGGGCGAGCTCGCGTCGAACCATGACGTGGTCGTGATCGACACGCCCGGCTCCGACCAGACATTGAGCCGTGTCGCACATAGCTATGCCGACACGCTGGTCACGCCGATGAACGACAGCTTCGTCGATCTCGATTTGATCGCGAAGGTCGAGCCCGTCACGCTGAAGATCATCTGCCCCTCCGCCTATTCGGCGATGGTGTGGGACCAAAAGAAGGTGCGTGCTAAGCGCGACGCGAAGTCGATCGACTGGCTTGTCCTTCGCAACCGCGTCGCGTCGGTCGAGGCGCGCAACAAGAAGAATATGACCCAGGCGCTGGACGCCCTCGCCAAGCGCTTCGGCTTCCGCCAGGCGGCGGGGCTGGGTGACCGCGTGGTGTTCCGCGAATTGTTCCTGATGGGCCTCACGCTGCTCGATTTGCGCGAGCGCGGCATCGTCACGCCGCTGACGATGAGCCATATCGCCGGCCGCCAGGAAATCCGCGCCATTCTCCACGCCGTGGGCGTGCGCGAGGCGCCCGAACCTGCCCCCTTGCCGACGGCGTTGTAGACGGCGCCGGACAAACCTATTTCAATTGGGTCATGTCCGGCCCGAACCTCCCCGCCAAGTCGAACCGCAAAGACATCGCGGCGTTTCTCGACAAGGTGAAGTCGCTGCCCGTCGCGGCCGGCCCTGCGGCCGCGCGGCGCGGGCGGCTGATCTTCGCGTTGGATGCGACGGCGAGCCGCGAACCGATGTGGGAGCGCGCCGGCAAGCTGCAAAGCGAGATGTTCCTCGCCGCCAAGGATTTGGGCGGTTTGGACGTGCAACTCGTCCATTACGGCGGACTTGCGGATTTTCAGGCGGGGCCGTTTGTCGCGGATGCCACGGCTTTGGTCGCGCGCATGCGCGCCGTGCGTTGCGCCCCCGGCGAAACCCAGATCGGCAATGTGCTTCGCCACGGCATCGCGGAGACACGGCGCGCGAAGGTCGCAGCCTTGGTGTTCGTCGGCGACGCGGTCGAAGAAAACCCCGACTCGTTGGCGAAGTACGCGGGCGAGTTGGGCTTGCTCGGCACGCCGGTTTTCGTGTTCCACGAAGGCGGCGATGCTTTGGCGCGGGGTGCTCTTGAGGCCATCGCGCGCCTGTCGGGCGGCGCCTATTGCCCGTTCGACGCGAATGCGGCCGATGCGCTGCGCGATCTGCTCGCCGCCGTCGCGGCCTTCGCGGCGGGCGGGCGCAAGGCGCTGGCGGATATGTCGGCGCGCAAAGGCGGGGCGGTCGCCTTGCTCGCGCGTCAGGTAAGATAGCGCGATGTTTCTGATCTACCTCGTCATCGGCACGATCCTGGCTTTCGCCCTTTGGCAGATCGTCAAAGGCTTGATCGACGCCAAGCCGGCGAATGTCGTGAAGGGCGCCAAAATCGGCGGCGCCGTGCTGGGTGGCATCGCCGGTTTATGGCTGCTGCTGACCGGGCGCTTGTGGTCCGCACTCGCGATCGGGTCGATGTACGGGCCGCAGCTCGCGCGCTGGTTTACGTCATGGAAGATCGGTCGCAATGACGGTGCCCCCGATCCGGACGCAAGCTCGGGCGTCGAGAGTACATGGCTGCGCATGGAACTCGACCACGCGACCGGCGCGCTCGACGGGCTGGTGCTGCAAGGAAGTTATCGCGGCAAGCGGCTCTCCGAACTTGAGCCGAATTCGCTCGCCGATCTGCTCGGCACGTTGCGCATCGAGGACGGCGAGGGGGCCCAGCTTCTGGAAGCCTATCTCGACCGCGTCCATCCCGAATGGCGCGGGGGCCAGGAAGCCTCGTCGGCGGCGCCCGCCGGCGAAGGGCCGATGTCGCGCGCCGAAGCCGCGCGCCTGCTGGGCGTCGCCGAGACCGCCTCGGTCGAGGAAATCAAAGCCGCCCATCGCCGCTTGATGTTGAAGGTCCACCCGGACCATGGCGGGTCGGACTATCTCGCCGCCAAGATCAATCAGGCGAAGACGACATTGCTGGGAGCCTAAAGCGACGGCGCGCCAGCGCCACGGCCTGCGCGATGGCCGGATTACGCTCGGATTCGTTCCAGACCAGATCGAGCCGCAAGGGAAGATCGATGTCCGCGACGTCGATCAGCGTCACGTCCTCGGGGTGCCGCCATCGCGCCGCCGAATTGACCAGTGTTACGCCGATTCCGGCCGCGACGAGCGTCAGCATCGTGGCGTCGTTCGCGCCTTCCTGGACGATGCGCGGCGCAAATCCGCCCTTTGCGCACGCGGCCATCAGCCGCGTCCAATAGGCGGGGGCGGCGTCGCGCGGGAACAGCACGAAGGCTTCGCCCGCCAGATCCTTCAGACGCAGCGATTTGCGCGTGGCGAGGCGATGTCCCTTCGGCAGGGCGGCAAGAACGCGGTCGGTCCGCACGTTGAGGCGCGCGAGATCCGAATCGCTGCCGTCGGCGGGATCATAGGCGAAGGCGCAGTCGAGACGTCCCGCGGCGAGCGACGCGCGCGCTTCGATCGAACTCATCGGCGTCAGATCGAGTTTCAGTTCCGGCAGGCGTCGGCGCAATTCGCCCAGGAAGGCAGGAACTTCGCCGCCCCATGCCGAACTTTCGACGAAGCCGATGCGCAACGATCCATGCGTGCCGTCCGTGAGGCGCTTGGCGCGCAGCAGCGACGCGTCGATTTCTTTCAGCAGCCGCTCGGAATCTTCCGCCAGGGCCTTGCCGGCCGCCGTCAGGCGTACGCCGCGGCCGATGCGATCGAACAACGTCGCCGCCGCGAGCCTTTCGAGTTCGGCGATCGAGCGGGAGAGCGACGGTTGGGCGATCTTCGCTTTTGCGGCGGCGTGACCGAAATGCTCGTGTTTGGCCGCCAACAGGAAAAGGCGGAGATGGCGCAGTTCGATAGGCATGACGTATCGATTTATCATTAAATCGTTATTGGACGTATTGATCTTTTGCGGCTCATTTTTGCCGCTGCCGGCATGGCGACCGATAGGTCGTGGCGGCCGGCGTCCTTCTGAAACGGGAGATCGCGTATATGCGCAAATCCATTATCGCTTTGGCGATGGCAGGCGTTTTGGCGGCGTCCGCCGCGACGGCCCAGCCGTCCATTCAACGACTGGCCGACGAACTCGATCTGCAACGCATTCCGGCGCTCGTCGAAGTCGCGGTCGATCGCAAGGATTGGGCGGCCGCGCGCGCGTATTTCGCCGACAATGTCCGGATCGACTTCACCTCGCTCGTCGGCGGCCAGCCCGCGACCATTCCGGCGGGCGCGCTGATCGGCGGGTGGGCGGCCAACCTCAAAGGCAACAAGCAGAGCCTGCATATTCGAGGGCACGCGCTGGTGGAGATTTCGGGCGATCGGGCGACCGTACGGTCGAACGGCTATGCCTGGAATCGCAAACCCGGCGGGCCCGACGGCGATTTGTGGGAAGTGTGGGGCCACTACATCCATGACTTCGAGCGCGCGCCGCAAGGCTGGCGGATCGTCGGCTTCACATTCGTCAAAACCTATGAACGCGGATCGGTCTGGGTTCGAGATACGCCGGGCGAGGAATAGGAACAAGACCGGAACTTGCGACGCGCGGCCGCCTATGGCATGACCGGCCCGGTTCGCGCGTTATTGCGGCGCGAACCCCTTTATTTCCAACGGGACGAGTGACGATGGCGCGCGTACGCAAGGCGATTTTTCCGGTCGGCGGTTTGGGCACGCGCTTCCTGCCCGCGACCAAGGCGATGCCGAAAGAAATGCTGCCGGTCGTCGACAAGCCGCTGATCCAATACGCGGTCGAAGAAGCGCGCGCCGCCGGCATCGAACAGCTGATCTTCGTCACCGGCCGCGACAAGACGACGATCGAGGATCATTTCGATCACTCGTTCGAGTTGGAAAATACGCTGGAGACGCGCGGCAAGGCCGCCGAGCTGGCCGCGTTGCGCGAATGGCTGCCGCCGCCGGGCGATGTCGCGTATACGCGCCAGCAAGCGCCGCTGGGCCTCGGCCACGCGGTGTGGTGTGCCCGCGATCTGGTCGGCAACGAGCCTTTCGCCGTGCTGCTGGCCGACGATCTGATCCTGTCCAAGACGCCGTGCTTGAAGCAGATGATCGACATCTATCCCGAAGTGCGCGGCAACATCGTCGCGGCGATGGAGGTGCCCAAGGCGCATACCAGCCGCTACGGCATTCTGTCGCCGGGCCGCGACGACGGCCGTTTGGTGCAGGTGCGCGGGCTGGTCGAAAAGCCGAAGCCGGAGGAAGCGCCATCGAACCTCGCGGTGATCGGGCGCTACATCCTGGAGCCCGCCGTGTTCGATCATCTCGACAAGAAGAAGAAGGGGGCCGGCGGCGAAATCCAGCTGACGGACTCGTTGATTCCGCTGATCGGCCAATCGCCGTTCCACGGCTATCGCTTCGAAGGCCAGCGTTTCGATTGCGGCGACAAAATCGGCTTCTTCGAAGCGCAGATCGCGTTTGCCCTGGAACGCGCCGATCTGGGCCCCGCCGCGCGCGAGGTCGTGAAGCGTTACTCCTGAAATGACAAGGGGTTAATACCCCTCTCGACTTGATCCGGCCCGGCTTGTAGAAGCGCCGGGCCTCCGCTTCCTCCTGGAGATTCTTCCTATGCGCATCGTGATGGTCGGTACCGGCTATGTGGGCCTGGTGACCGGGGCGTGCTTTTCCGAATTCGGCGTCGACGTCACCTGCGTCGACAAGGACGCCGGCAAGATCGACCGCCTGAACAAGGGCGGCATTCCGATCTTCGAACCGGGCCTCGACAAGCTGGTCGAGACGAACGTGAAGGCGGGCCGCCTGCATTTCACGACCGATCTCGCCAAAGCCGTGCCGGGTGCGGATGCGATCTTCATCGCGGTGGGCACGCCGTCGCGCCGCGGCGACGGGCATGCGGATCTCTCCTATGTCTACGCCGCCGCCGAGGAAATCGGCCGCGCGTTGACTGGCTATGCCGTCGTCGTGACGAAGTCGACCGTGCCGGTGGGCACGGGCCGCGAAGTCCAGCGCCGCATCAAGGCCGTGCGCCCCGACGCGCAATTCGACGTCGCGTCGAACCCGGAATTCCTGCGCGAGGGCGCGGCGATCGGCGATTTCATGCGCCCCGACCGCGTGGTGATCGGTGCGGAAAGCGAGCGCGCGCGCGAAGTGATGCGCCAGCTCTATCGCCCGCTGTACCTCATCGAAACGCCGATCGTGTTCACATCGCTGGAAACGTCGGAGCTGATCAAATACGCGGCGAACACGTTCCTCGCCGCCAAGATCACCTTCATCAACGAGATCGCCGATCTGTGCGAGAAGGTCGGCGCCGACGTGCACGACGTCGCCAAGGGCATCGGCCTCGACGGGCGTATCGGGAAGAAATTCCTGCATCCCGGCCCCGGCTATGGCGGCTCGTGCTTCCCGAAGGATACGCTGGCGCTGGTCAAGACCGCGCAGGATTACGGCAGCCCGCTGCGCATCATCGAAACGGTCGTCGACATCAACGACAAGCGCAAGAAGGCGATGGCCGCGCGCGTCGTTGCGGCGTGCGGCGGGTCGGTCAAGGGCAAGACGGTCGCCGTGCTGGGCCTCACCTTCAAGCCGAACACCGACGATATGCGCGACAGCCCGTCGCTCGACATTTTGCCGGCGTTGCAGGCGGAAGGCGCGAAGATCGTCGCCTATGATCCCGAAGGCATGCACGAGGCGAAGTCGATGCTGCCCGGCGTCGAGCTCGCCAAGGACGCCTATTCGGCGATGGAGGGGGCGGATTGCGCCCTCATCATCACCGAATGGAACGAGTTCCGCGCGCTGCAGCTCGATCGCGTGAAGAAGCTGCTGAAGAAGCCGGTGATCGTCGATTTGCGCAATTGCTACGCGCCGGCCGACATGAAGGCCGCCGGGTTCGAATACACGTCGATCGGCCGCCCCGCGACCGCCACGGGCGCGGAGGCCGGCTGATGGCCTTCCGCCACGCGTTCGAAGCCACGGTCTTGCGCGAATACGACGTGCGCGGGATCGTCGGCAAAACTTTGTCGGCGGCCGACGCCTATGCGGTCGGTCGCGGCTTCGGCTCGGCGATCGTCGCCAAGGGCGGCAAGACCGTCGCGGTCGGCTGGGACGGGCGCCTGTCCTCGCCCGAATTGTCGGGCAAGGTGATCGACGGCTTGATCGATTGCGGCCTCGACGTGCGCAAAGTGGGGCTCGGCCCCACGCCGATGCTCTATTTCGCCGCGCGCGATCTGGGCCTCGACGGCGGCGTGATGATCACCGGCAGCCACAACCCGGCCGATTATAACGGCTTCAAGATGACGATCGGCAAAGCCTCGTTCTGGGGCGCCGATATCCAGGCGATGGGCAAGGCCTGCGCCGAAGGCAAAGTCGCCGAAGGCAAGGGCAAGGCCAGCGACGTCGATGTCCGCGCGGCTTATGTCGCGCGTCTGCTGCGCGACTATCCCAAGGACGGCAAGAAGCTGAACGTCGTGTGGGATGCGGGCAACGGCGCCATGGGCCAGGTGATGGTCGATGTCTGCGCCAAGCTCCCCGGCACGCATACGCTGCTGAACGCCGAAATCGACGGGCGTTTCCCCGCCCACCATCCCGATCCGACGGTCGCCAAGAACCTCGTCCAATTGCAGGACGCGGTCGCGGCGAAGAAGGCGGATCTCGGCATCGCCTTCGACGGCGACGGCGATCGCATCGGCGTGGTCGACGGCAAGGGCCGCATCCTGTGGGGCGATCAACTCGTCGCCGTGCTGGCGTCGGAAATCCTCGCGCGCTTGCCGGGTTCGACCATCATCGCCGACGTGAAGGCGAGCCAGGTGCTGTTCGACGAGATCGCGCGCCTGGGCGGCAAGCCGCTGATGTGGAAGACCGGCCATTCGATCATCAAGACCAAGATGGCCGAAACGGCGGCCCCGCTCGCGGGCGAGATGTCGGGCCATATCTTCTTCGCCGACGGCTGGTACGGTTTCGACGACGCGATGTATGCGGGCCTGCGCCTGCTGGCGATCCTCGCGAAGCGCGACGACAGCCTCGCCGATATCCGCGATCGTTTGCCGATCGTCATCAACACGCCGGAGCTGCGTTTCCCGTGCTCGGAAACGCGCAAGCGCGAAGTGGTCGAGGAAGTGCGTGGTCGCCTCGCCGCCGAGGGCGCCGACGTGAACCCGGTCGATGGCGTGCGCGTCAACGGGCCGGATGGCTGGTGGCTGCTGCGCGCGTCGAACACGCAGGACGTGCTGGTCGCGCGCTGCGAGTCGAAGACCGAAGCGGGGCTCGCGCGTCTCAAAGCCGCACTCGAAGCGCAACTCGCGAAATCCGGCGTCGACCTGCCGCAAGACGCCGCGGCGGGACATTGATATGACCGCTCCCCTCAAGTTTTTCTTCTACGGCACGCTGATCGATCCCGCCGTGCGCCGCGCGGTGCTGGGCGGCAAGGCGCCCAAGCGCGTGGAGGACGCCACGCTGCTCGGCTGGCGCCGGCGCAAGGCCGAACGCGCGACCTTCCCCGTGGTCGTCGCCGATGGCCGCGCGAAGACGCCGGGCGTGCTGGCGCTGGACGTGACGCCGGAAGCCAAGGCGCTGCTCGACGCCTATGAAGGCAAGGGCTATCGCGCCGAATCCTGGGTCGTCGAACGCGCCGACGGCAAGCGCTTGCAGGCGCTGGTCTACGTACCCGATGGCAGCGGGGCGGTGCGCGCGTCCGATGCGGCTTGGGATTTCGAGGAATGGCGCGCGACGCATAAAGCCGCCTTCCTCGCGCGTTTGAAAACGACCAAGACCGCGCCGCGCGGGCGTTGAAAAAGAAAACCCCGGTGCGGGAAATGCCCGCACCGGGGTTTGCGTTGCCGCGAATAAGCTGCGCGTCAGCGCAGCGCGCGGTTGGTCGCCGAGGTCACGGCCTTGAGCGAGGCGGTGACGATATTGGAATCGACACCCACGCCGAACAGCGTGCGCCCGCCGACCTTGGCTTCGACATAGGCGGCGGCCTTCGCCTTGGCGCCGTCGCCGCCCTTGATCGCGTGTTCGCGATAATCGACCACGTCGATCGGCACGCCCGCCGCCTTGCTCAGCGCATCGACATAGGCCGCGATCGGCCCGTTGCCTTCGCCCGACAGGGTCGATTCTTTGCCATCGATGCGGACCTTGGCGTCGATCTTGCGCTCGGTGCCCGACTTGGTCGGCAGCGTCGTGTGCTCGACGAAGCCGAACTTGCCGCCTTCGAGATACTCGGCCGCGAAGGCGTCGTAGATATTCTTGGCGGAGAGTTCCTTGCCCGTCGTATCGGTCACGCGCTGCACGACTTGCGCGAACTCGATCTGCAAACGGCGCGGCAATTCCAGGCCGTAATCGGTTTCGAGCAGATAGGCGATGCCGCCCTTGCCCGATTGCGAATTGACGCGGATGACCGCTTCGTAGCTGCGCCCCAGATCCTGCGGATCGATCGGCAGATAGGGCACTTCCCACAGGCCGGTATTCGACTTGGCCTGGGCGGCGAAACCTTTCTTGATCGCGTCCTGATGCGAGCCGGAGAAGGCGGTGAACACCAATTCGCCACCATAGGGATGGCGCGGATGCACCGGCAATTGGTTGCAGTACTCGACCGTGCGCACGATCTCGTTGACGTCGCTGAGGTCGAGTTGCGGATCCACACCTTGCGTGAACAGGTTCAGCGCCAGGTTCACGACGTCCACGTTGCCCGTGCGCTCGCCATTGCCGAACAACGTGCCTTCGACGCGGTCGGCCCCGGCTAGCACGCCCATCTCGGCGGCGGCGACCCCCGTGCCGCGGTCGTTATGCGGATGCAGCGACAGGATATAGCGGTCGCGATGCTTCACATTGCGCGCGAACCATTCGATCTGGTCGGCGTAGATGTTCGGCGTCGCCGCTTCGACCGTCGCGGGCAGATTGAAGATCATCTTGTGCTTCGCGGTCGGGCCCCATTCGTCCATCACCGCCTCGCAGATTTCCTTGGCGAAATCGAGCTCGGTCTGGGTGAAGCTTTCGGGGCTGTATTGGAACACGATCTCCGTTTCAGGCACCGTCGGCACGAGACGCTTGACCGTCTTCGTGCCCTTGACCGCGATGTCGATGATGCCCGGCCGGTCGAGGGCGAAGACCACGCGGCGCTGCACGGTCGAGGTCGAGTTGTAGAGATGCACGACCGCGCGCTTGGCGCCCTTGATCGCCTGGAACGTGCGCTCGATCAATTCGTCGCGCGCCTGGGTCAGCACCTGGATTGTCACGTCGCCGGGGATCAGCTTCTCGTCGATCAGCTGGCGCACGAAATCGAAATCGGTCTGCGAGGCGGCGGGGAAGCCGACCTCGATTTCCTTGAAGCCCAGGCGCACCAGCAATTCGAACATGCGGCGCTTGCGCTCGGGGCCCATCGGCTCGACCAGCGCTTGGTTGCCGTCGCGCAGATCGACCGAACACCACATCGGCGCCTTGTCGAGCGTGCGGGTGGGCCATTGGCGATCGGGCAGGTTGATCGGCGCGAATTGGCGATATTTGGAGACGTTTTTCATCGTGGGCATTTTGGCGGTTCCGTCGAATTCAAGAAAAGGAGCAGGGCGAAGACGGTCTCAGCGCGTAAGTCGCGCGAGCGCCATTGCCACGGGGGCTAGGTTTGAACGGTCGGGGATCATAGGACGATGGAATTTCCGGTGGTGACGAGGCGAAACGGCGACTTGCCCGCGAGGCGCCCGTCCTGGCCGGACGGGGCGGGATCAAATAAGTCGAAGCGCCGTAAGTCGGAATTCCATGTTCCATGCGTAACCCAGGCATAGGCATCGGGTCAAGCGGACCGTTCCTGGCACGGAAACTGCTGAATTCGCGGCGGTTTCACCTTTCACAGGAGCCCCCCCGATGCGGAATCTGCTTAAAACCCTCGCCTTCGCCGGCGCTTTCGCCCTGGCGGCGGGCACGGCCATCGCCCAGCAACCGACCACGATCCGCTTCACGCTGGGCTGGAAGACCCAAGGTTCGGACGCGGCGTTCTTCGTGGCGCGCGACAAGGGCTATTTCGCGCGCGAAGGCTTGAACGTGGTCATCGACCAGGGCGAAGGCTCGGGCGCCACGATCACGCGCATCATGGGCGGTGCCTATGACGCGGGCTTCGGCGACATCAACGCGATTATCCAGAACGCCTCGGCCTCGCCCGGCATGGCGCCGGTGATGGTGTTCCAGATGTGGACGCAGCCGCCCTTCGCGGTGGTCGCGCGCAACGCCAGCGGCATCAAGACGATCAAGGACTTCGAAGGCAAGACGCTGGGTGGTGCGCAGGGTACACCGACCACGCGGCTGATGCCGGTCTTCGCCAAGGTCAACAATCTCGACCTCGCCAAGATCAAGTTCACGACCATGGCGCCCAACCTGCAGGAGCCGATGCTGATCCAGGGCCATATGGATGCGGCGATGGTGTTCAACATCACCAGCTACTTCAACCTCGTCGGGCTCGGCCAGGATCCGGACAAGGATTATACGTGGTTCTCGTTCGGCGATTTCGGCATGGACCTCTACTCGAACGGGTTGATGGTCTCGCAGAAATTGCTGAAGGAAAATCCCCGCGCGGTGCAAGGCCTCGTGCGCGCCGTCAGCCAAGCCACGATCGATGTCGGTAAGGACATCGCCGGCGCGATGGAATCGGTGAAGAAGTTCGACCAACTGGTCGATATTCCGGTCGAGCAGCGCCGCCTGCGCTTCGCCTATGAGAAGTTGATGGTCTCGGCCGAAGCGAAGGAGATCGGGGCGGGCGACGTGAAGGACGACCGGTTGGCGCGCTCGATCGACATGGTCGTGCAGGGTTATGGCTTGACCCGCACGCCCGTGCCGTCGGAGATTTTCAACCGCTCTTTCCTGCCGCCGCGCGCCGAGCGCGAGCTGGTGTATCTGACCAACTGACCGAGGATCGTCGCATGACCGGAACGCGCCCGCTGAAAATCACCGGCGGGCGCGTTCTCGATTCCAAAACCGGACAGGCGCCGCACGCCGATATTCTGGTCGTCGACGGCGCGATCGCCGAGATCGGCAAGATCGACGCGCCCGCCGCCGAAACGCTCGACGCGTCCGACCGGCTGCTCATCCCGGGCCTGATCAACTCCCACACCCACGCCCATGGCGGGCTGGGGCGCGGGGCGGTCGCCGATCGCGTGCCGCTGGAGCTGTTCCTCACCGGCAACGGGGCCATCAACGGTTCGCGCACGTTGGAGGACAAGTACATTTCGGCCGCCTTGTCGGCGGTTGAATCGATAAGGCGCGGTTGCACGGCGGCCTTCGATCTGTTCGTCGAAATTCCGGCCCCGTCGGTCGAGGGCGCGCATGCGGTGGGCCAAGCCTATGCCGATGCCGGCATGCGCGCGGTCGTCGCCCCCATGCTCGCCGATCGCACGCTGTTCCAAGCGTTCCCGGCTTTGCTCGATGCGATACCCGAGCCGCACAAATCCAAAGCCGCCGCGATGGCGATGCAGGGCTTCGAGGTCAGCCTCGCGACCGTGCGCAAGGCGATCGAGACGTGGCCGCATGATCGCGCGATGGTGCGCCCGGGCGTGGCGCCGACCATTCCGCTGCATGCCAGCGACGAATTCCTGATCGCTTCCTCGCGCCTCGCGCGCGAAACCGGCTTGCGCTTCCAGACCCATCTTTGCGAGTCGAAGCCGCAAGCCATCGCGGCGCGTGCGCGTTACGGCTGCACGATGGTCGAGCATCTCGATCGCCTCGGCGTGCTCGGCCCCGAATTCAGCGGCGCGCACGGCATCTGGCTCGAGCCCGACGACATCAAGCGCCTCGCCGCAAAAGGCTGCGCGGTCGCGCATAACCCGCCCAGCAATTTGCGCTTGGGGTCGGGTGTCGCCGCCGTGCGCGAAATGCTCGATGCGGGTTTGCGCGTGGGTATTGGCACCGACGCGACGAATACGTCGGACGGCCAGAACATGTTCGAGGCGGCGCGCCTTGCGTCGTTCCTGTCGCGGCTGCGCGGGCCCGATTTCGAGCGCTGGCTGTCGGCCGACGAAGCCTTCGCGCTGGCGACCGAAGGTTCGGCGGCGCTGCTGGGCTTCGACAAGATCGGCAAGCTCGCACCCGGCTACGCCGCCGATATCGTGTTCCTGCGTCTCGACGCGCCGAATTTCGTGCCGTTCCGCAACCCGATGACGCAGACCGTGTTCGGCGAGTCCGGCGCTTCGATCGACAAGGTGATGATCGCGGGCCGTACGGTGCTGGCGGACGGCAAGTTGCTGACGTTCGACGAAGCCGCGTTGCGCCGCAAAGCGGAAGCGGCCGCCGCGCGCCTCGACGCGGTCAATGCGGGGGCAGCGAGTGCGGCCGCCGAAATGTCGAAATTCGTCGGCACGTTTTGTCTCGCGCACGGATCGGCGCCGTGCCCGGTGCATCGGCGCATGGCCGACGCGCCATAGTTACCCAAGACAAACGGTTGCACTGTTTCGGCGTCGAAAAGATTGCCCGCGCTAGTCGTTTGCGCGAGCCTGTGCTACTGACTGGCGCACAACATCAAAAACGCCGTCGCGCTGTTGCGGCGGCAGCGTGAGGAACATGGCCAACAAACCGCTTTCCGCGAAAACGCGCGCCGCGCTGTCGAAAGTCAGCGTCGCCACCCTGTCGACCGCCCTGATGAAGAAGGGCTTCCGCAACGTCGTCATGCAGGGCGTGTTTCCCGTCGCCCCGGTCGGCAAGCGCCGCCCCAACATGGTGGGCGAGGCGTTCACGCTGCGCTACATCCCCGCGCGCGAGGATCTGGACGTGATCTCCGGCTTCGCGGGCCGCACGCATCCGCAGCGCGTCGCGGTCGAACAATGCCCGCCGGGCTGCGTGTTCGTAATCGACTCGCGCAAGGATCCGCAGGCCGCGTCGGCCGGCAATATCCTGGTCACGCGCCTGATGAAGCGCGGCGTGGTCGGCGTCGTCACCGATGGCGGTTTCCGCGATACGCCGGCGATCGTCGAATTGGGCTTCCCGGCTTACGCCAACCGCCCGTCCTCGCCGACGAACCTCACGCGTCACCACGCGCTCGACATCGACAATCCGATCGGTTGCGGCGACGTCGCGGTCTATCCGCGCGACGTGATCGTGGGCGACGGCGAAGCGGTCGCGGTGATCCCCGCGCATCTCGCCGACGAGATCGCCGAAGAAGCGACGCGCATGACGGAGTTCGAGAACTTCGTCGAAAAGCGCGTGATGAAGGGTCAGTCGATCTTCGGCCTGTATCCGCCGGAAGCGGAAATGAGCGCGGCCTTCGCCGCCGAGCAGAAGAAGAAAAAGCGCCGCTAAACTTCGGTCGCGCCGTAATAGAGCGTCACGCTGTGCTTCGCTTGGGCGAAGAACAGCCAGCGCTCCACGCCCACCCCCAATGTCGCACTCGCCGCCGCCAAAACGGCGGCGAGTGCGGCGGCGGGGCCGGGTAGCACCAAAGCCAACACCGTTAGAACCAGCGGGCCGACGAACAGCGTCTGCACCGCGATATTGCGCAGCTTCGCGGCATGCTTGCGCGCGACCTGGAAGCCCATCTCGCGCATCAGATAATTGTCGGCTTGGTGCGGGGCTTCGAGCAAACGCACCTTGCCGCGCGCACCCAGGCCGGTGGCGCTTTCGGGCGTCGAGGCGGATTTCGTCGTATCGATGAAATGCCAGTAGCGGCGCTTGGTCCAATAGCCGAGCAGCTGCGCCAGGATCGCGACGACGCCGACGATCTTCTGCGGATGGCCCCAGAGCAGCACGAGCGCGTTGAGCAGCACGGCGCCCGTCGCCAATGCCAGCGCCAAGTAAACCGGCACGGTATGCTTGTTGTGCCATTGATGGATCGGCTTCAGCGAACGATAGATCATCGCGGTGGTGAACACGGTGATCGCCGATCCCAACGCCGCGATCAGGCCCGGCAGCGCCCACGCGCCTTCGGTCTTGGCGAAGAACACCCAGGCGATGCCGAACGCGCCGAAGGGCAGGAAGGTCAGCAGCGACGCTACCCCTTCGCGGCTGAGCCACGAGGTGCGAATTTGCGTGATCGCGCGCCATGCGCGTTCGGGATGGCCCAGATGCGCGGTCGAGGTCAGCAAGCCGCCTGCGATCAGGATCAACGCCAAGCCCAGCGACCAGAAGCCGAACCACGACGCGGCCGGGATCAGGCCCAGCGCGTTGAACAGGCCGATCAACGCCAGCAGGCCGTAGCCCGCACCCGACGCGGTCGTGAAAACGATGACGGAAAGAGCGGGATGCATCGTTAGCGCTCCGCCTTCGCGTCACCCCGGGCGAGCGCAAGCGAGAACCGGGGTCCCATCCAAGACCCCGGATCGGCGCCGATGCAACGCATCGGCTTGTCCGGGGTGACGGATTTATTCGCGGTCATACGCATCGTTTACCTGGAAAGGAATTTGTCGACCCAGCGCAGCACGGGGTGTAGCGCGTTGGGATCGATCTTGGTTTCAAGGGAGGCGCAGCTCTTCGCCGTCTTCGCCGCGCGCGGCGGCAGATAGCGATTGGTCGGCGCGTAGCCCATTTCGGGCATCAATTCGTAGCCGCCGCGTTCGGCGACGAGTTGCGACACGGCCGAGTCAGGATCGCCCAGATCGCCGAAATGTCGCGCCGAGGCGGGGCAGGTCGATACGCAAGCGGGCACGCGTTCGGCCTCGGGCAGCGTTTCGTTATAGATCTTGTCGACGCAGAGCGTGCATTTCTTCATCACGCCGTCGTCGTCGTCGAACTCGCGCGCGCCATAGGGGCACGCCCAGGAGCACAGCTTGCAGCCGATGCAGGTATCGGCGTTGACCAGCACGATACCGTCTTCGGTGCGCTTATAGCTCGCACCCGTCGGGCAGACGGTGACGCAGAGCGGCTCGGCGCAATGCAGGCAGGATTTCGGGAAATGGACGGTGCGGCTCGCATCGCCTTCGCCCGCTTCGAAGGTATGGATACGGTTGAACCACACGCCCGCCGGATCGGCGCCGTAAGGCTCGCGATCGGGCAGCGGGGCCGAATGGCCGCCGGTGTTCCATTCCTTGCAATTCACCGCGCAGGCGTGACAGCCCACGCAGGTATCGAGGTCGATGACGAGCCCCAAGCGCTTGGATGTTTGCGTATAGGCGGTCATCGGCGGAATTCCTTGCCGTAGCGCAAAATGTCGGGGCGGGCAGGCATATTGGGCGGTGTTCCCAGCGTGGGGTGCAAGGGCGACGTGACGCCCGCTTCGACCGGATCGGCCTTTTCGAGCCGTACGCGCAGATCGAACCAGGCGGCCTGGCCGGTGATCGGATCGGAATTCGACACGCGGCCTTCGCCGTCCTTGGCCGGCAGAAGTTCCGAGATCGCGTGATTGAGCAGGAAGCCTTTATTGGCTTCGCGCGCGTCCTCGGAAAGGTTCCACGCCCCCTTGCGCTTGCCGATCGCGTTCCATGTCCAGACGGTGAGCGGGTTGACGCCCTCCATCGTCTTGATTTGCCCCTTCACGCGGCCGTGATGCGACACGATCCACGCCCAGTCGCCGTCTTCCAGCCCGTGCGCCTTCGCCGTTTCGCGATGCACGTAGAGCCGGTTCTCGCTGATGATCTGGCGAAGCCAGGCGTTCTGCGAGCCCCAGGAATGGTACATCGGCATCGGGCGCTGCGTGATCGCATGCAGCGGGAATTGATCCTTCGCGATGCGCTCGCCTTCGAAGGGCGCGTACCAGAAGGGCAGCGGGTCGCAATAGGCTTCGATGCGCGCGCGATGCTCGGGCGGGCAGGGCACGGGGCCAAGCCCACGCGCCGCATTGCGGAAGCGCTGCAACGGCTCGGAATAGATCTGCATGACGATCTGATCGGGCTTGTCGATCAGGCCGAGCTTCACGGCCGCGTCGAGATAGCCCTTGTTCGCATGCTTGTAATAAAGCTGATCGGGCTCCAAGTGATGGCGCCAGAACGCGCCATTGTCGATATAGCGCTGCAACTGATCGGGATTGGGCTCGCCCACACCCGACTTACTACCATCGGCGCCGCGGAAACCGGCGAGCGGCCCCACGCCGGGTTTGCGCTGATGGTTGACGATGTAGTCGGCGTAGCCGCCGGGGAATTTCGGCGTGCCGTCGGCGTCGGTGAAGCCCGGCAGTTTGAGGCGCGCGCCCAGATCGATCAGCACATCTTGGAAGGGGCGCACATCGCGATCGGGTTTCACAACTGGCTGGCGGATCGCGTCGCCCGGGCCTTCGGCCGAGCCGATCGGCCGGTCGAGCAGCGAGATGCAATCCCAGCGCTCCAGATACGTCGTGTCGGGCAGGACGAGATCGGCATAGGCGACCGTCTCGCTGGCGAAGGCGTCGGCGTAGACGATGAAGGGAATGCGGTAGCTGCCGTCTTCCTTCTTGTCGGTCAGCATGCGCATCGTGCCCGACGAGTTCATCGACGAGTTCCACGCCATGTTCGCCATGTACATGAACAGCGTGTCGATCTCGTAGGGATCGCCGGCCCAGGCATTGGCGATCACCATATGCATCAGGCCGTGCGCGGCGATCGGCGACTCCCAGGAATACGCCTTGTCGATGCGCATCGGCTTGCCGTCGCGGTCGAGCAGCAGGTCTTCCGGTCCCAGCGTGAAACCGAGCGGCATGCCGCCCATCGGCTTGTTGGGGGCGACTTGCTCGGGCTTGCCGGTGGGCTTGGGGCCCGGCGGGCAGGGGCGCGGGAAGGGCGATTTGTAGCGCCACGCGCCCGGCCCATCGATGGCGCCGAGCAGGATTTGCAGCACATGGATCGCGCGGCAGGTCTGGAAGCCGTTGGAATGGGCGGAGATGCCGCGCATCGCGTGCATCGATACCGGGCGGCCGACGGTCTTCTCGTGCCGGCGCCCGGCCCAATCGGTCCAAGGTTGATCAATCGTGATCTGCTTTTCGAACGCGGCATGCGCCAACTCGGCCGCGATGCGTTTGATCGTGTCGGCGGGCACGCCGCATTGCGCCTCGACCGCTTCGGGTGCGTAGTCGGGCGACAAGTATCGCCGCGCCATCAGCTCGAACGCCGGCGTGGCCTTCGTACCGTCGGCCAGCGTGAACTCGCCGACCAAGGCGGGCTGCACGTCGACCGACAAGGCACTCGCCGGCGCATTCGTACGCGAATCCCAGCACAGCGGGTTGCCCGCCGCATCGCGCGCGAACAAGCCGTCGTCGCTTCGCACCAGCCACGGCGCGTTGGTGTATTTCACCAAAAATTCGAGATCGATCTTGTCGGCTTTGAGCAGCTCGTGGATCAGCGCCATCACGAGCAAGCCGTCGGTGCCGGGGGCGATGCCGATCCATTCGTCGGCCACGGCCTGGTAGCCGGTCTTGATCGGGTTGACCGACACGAATTTGGCGCCGCGCGCCTTCAGCTTGGCGATGCCCGCCTTGATCGGATTGGAATCGTGATCTTCGGCCACGCCGAACATAAGGAAGTACTCGGCATGGTCCCAATCGGGCTCGCCGAACTCCCAGAACGAACCGCCGATCGTGTAAAGCCCGGCGGCGGCCATGTTGACCGAACAGAAGCCGCCATGCGCCGCAAAATTGGGGGTGCCGAACTGATTGGCCCACCAGCCGGTCAAAGACTGGCTTTGGTCGCGGCCGGTGAAGAAGGCGAGCTTCTTGGGATCGGTGGCGCGGATATGGGCCAGGCGATCGGCCAGCATCCCCAGCGCTTCATCCCACTCGATCTCGACGAAATCGCCCGTGCCGCGTTCGCCGACGCGCTTTAAGGGCTTCCTCAGCCGTGCGGGGCTGTAATGGTTCATGATCCCGGCCGAACCCTTGGCGCACAACACGCCGCGATTCACCGGGTGGTCCTTGTTGCCCTCGATGTAACGGATTTGGCCGTTTTTGAGATGAACTTTGATCCCGCAACGGCAGGCGCACATATAGCAGGTGGTCGCCTTGACCGTGTCGCCCACGGGCCTCGACAGCTCGACCCGTTCGCCCCCATCCATCGCGCGATTCTCCCGTATGACCGGGATCGTTGTACGGGCGGGGGCTTAGGGCCGTCAAACGGTTGCGAAAGATCGGGGTAACGATGCAGAATGCTCATGTGACGGGATTTGTCGGCGCGACTCATTCGCGTCTTGCCCCGCACCCTACGGCGAGCGGAGAATAGCGGCATGGCCAAGCTCACCCCAGCCGACATCGCGCGACTGGCGGACGACCATTCCGCCGCGGCGCGCACCGAGATGGCGGCGAAAGTCGCCGCCGTCTATTCCGACACCGGATTGTCGGCGTCCGAACGCGCGGAAGCCGAAAGCGTGCTGATGCTGATGGCGCAGGACGCGATGGCGACCGTGCGCCAGGCGCTCGCCCAGCATCTGCGCAGCGCGCCGCAATTGCCGCAAGGTTTGGGCCTCGCCCTCGCCAAGGATATCGACGACGTCGCGCTGCCGCTGCTGCGCGAATCGCTCGCCTTCTCCGACGCCGAACTCGTCGAGATCGTGAAATCGCAGTCGGAGGAAAAGCAGGTCGCGATCGCCGGCCGCAAGACCGTGTCCGACGCGGTCGCGCGCACGCTGGTCGACGAAGGCACGTCGCGCGTCGCGGCGACGCTCGCGGGCAACGACGGGGCGGCATTGTCCGACGCGACGGCGGAGCGTTTGGTCGACAAGCACGGCAAAGCGAAGCTGGTGCAGGAAAAGCTCGTCTTGCGGCGCAAGCTGCCGGTGAAGGCTCTCGAAAAGCTCTACGCGCTTGCGTCCGAATCCATCAAGGAAAAGCTGATCGCGCGCGACGACGTCTCGCCCGATCTCGCCGCCAGCCTCGCCGCCAGTGCGCGCGAAATCGCGACCGTCGGCACGTCGCTGGAATCGGGCGAGCAGGACGTCGCCGCGTTGGCCGCCCAACTCCATTCCACGGGCCGTCTCGATCCCGGCATCGTCATTCGCGCGCTCTGCATGGGCGATCTGTTCCTGTTCGAGCGCGGCCTTGCCTTGCGCGCGGATTTCCCGATCGAGCGCGCGCGCCAGCTGATCTACGATCCGGCCGGCGGCCTCAAATACATCTACGAGCGCGCCTATATGCCGCCGGCGTTGTATCCGGCGGTCAAGGCGGCGCTCGAAGTGGCGCTGGAAACGCAATATGACGGCGGCCCCGCAGACCGCGAACGCTTCCGCCGCAAGATGATCGAGCGCGTGTTGACCAAGGTCGACGACGCCGATCCGGAAACGGCGGATTATCTGCTGGCGCGTTTGACGACGCTGACCGATACGTTGAGCCACACGCACGCCTGACGCCCGGCCGCTATGCCCCCGCAGCTACAAACCGTCTCGGAAGCAAAGGCGCGGCGCGATCTGCGCCGGGGCATCGACCAGCTCGCCGCACTCGATCCGCATGTCGCCGAATGGCTGCCGCGCATCGGCTACCCGAAGCCGCGCGCGCGGCCGATCGGCTTCGTCGGCTTCGCGCGCGCGATCGTGGCGCAGCAGGTCTCGGTCGCGGCCGCGACGGGGATTTGGAACAAGCTCGAAGCGGGGCTTGGTGCCATGGAGCCGATCCGCGTCATCGAAACGCCCGACGACATATTGCGCACGATGGGCCTGTCACGGCAGAAGGCGTCCTATATCCGCGGCCTCGCCGAGGCGGTCGTGTCGGGCACGCTCAATTTCGACGATCTGCACGCGGCCGAAGACGAAGCCGCGATCGCGACGATCACCAAATTGAAGGGCCTCGGCCGCTGGAGTGCGGAGATCTATCTGCTGTTCGCGATGCGCCGGCCCGATATTTGGCCGGGCAACGACCTCGCTTTGCAGGAAGCGATGCGGATTTTGAAGAAGCTGCGCACGCGGCCCGACGAGAAACGCTTGCGCAAATTGGGCGAGGCGTGGCGGCCGCATCGTTCGGCCGGCGCCTTGTTCCTGTGGCACGTCTACCATCACGCCAAAGGCGCATGAGGGCGCTGGTCCTCGCGCTCGTCTTGACCGCGATACCTGCGGTCGCGCAGGAGCAGCGTCCGCCGGTCGATGTGCGTTTCGAATTCGAAAAACTCGCGGCACAGATGGAAGTGCTGCTCGACCGGCCGCTGGACGACGATCTGCGCAAGGTTTTGCGCGAGCGTCTCGCGTCGATCGTCACACGGCTGGAGGCGGGGCGCGAAGACGACAACGCCGCGCAAGTGTTCCGCCTCGAACGCCGCTTGGCGCAACTGCGCGCGAGCCAGACCGGCACGTTCGATAATATTCCGCCCGGTCTTTACGAGGCCTATCGCCGCGTCATCCAGGACGAGATCGAGCGCACGCGCGAAGCGTTGCGCGCCCTGGGCCGCGATCCCGGCTAATAATCGTTGATGTCTTTCACTTGTGGACGAAAACGCGCGAGCAGGCGGCGCAAGGGCAGGATCGTCGCGGCGCCCAAGATCGCGAAGACCAGCAGCGGCACGATGCCGCCGCCGATCCAGCCGGCGTAGGCGGCGAGCGCGGTCAGAAATCCGGCGAGGGCGAAAGACAGGAAGAACCCGCCGGGCATTGCGAGTTCGATCAGCAGAAAACCGACCCCGACCAACGCCCAAAGGATCGTGGGATTGCCGGTCGCCCAGCCTAGGATTTCCACGGCGAGGCCTTTCCGGCGGGGCCGTCCTTCAACGCTTCGACCACCGCGGCGACCGTGCCCAGCGTCTGGGTCACGTCGGTCGGCAGAACCAGCAGCTTCGTGTTGGGCGAGCGGCCAAGCTCGGTCAGGCCTTCGATCTGCTTCTTGCGGATTTCGAAATCGATCGCGGCTTGGCCGTTGTCGCGGATCGAATCGCCGACCGTGCGCGTGGCGTAGGCTTCGGCGTCGGCCAGCACGCGGCGCCCTTCGGCGTGTTTCTGCGCGGTGTAGAGTTCGCCGTCCGCCTTCAATTGCTGCGCTTGACGGTCGCCTTCGGCTTTCGTGACGGCGGCGCGGCGTTCGCGTTCGGCGTTCAATTGCTGCTGCATGGCGGTGCGCGTCGCGCTGTCGACCGACACGTCGAGCACTTCGGTGCGCGTGATCTCGATGCCCCACACGCCGCACGCCTCGCTCAGCGAGGTTTTGATCTGATCGTTGATATGGTCGCGGCGCGATTGGATCTCGTCGAACTCCAACTGGCCGCAGGTCGATCGCACGATGCTGGTCACCGTCGTCTTGACCGCCTGATCGACGTTCGAGATGCGATAGACCGATTTGGACGCGTCGACGATGCGGAAGAACACCGCCGTCGTCAGGCTGATCTCGACATTGTCCTTGGTGATGACGCTGATCTGCTGCGGCTCAAGCTGGCGTTCGAGAACGCTGACCTTGTGCGCGACGTGATTGACGATCGGCAGCACGAAATGCAGGCCCGCTTTCAGCGTGCCCACGTATTTGCCGAATTGCTCGACGATGTATTCCTCGGATTGCGGGACGATTTTGATCGCCGTCGCCGCGAAGCCGAGGAAGAAAATCGCCAGCGCGATCAGAAAGATTTCGCCGCCGCTTAAGGTGAAGGGCATCGGGACAACTTCCGCAAGAAACGTGATTTCTTGGCGGCAAGCCTAACAGCCCGCGTCAGCCCTTGGAAGCGCGGTTATACGGCAGAAGCCCCAGCACGCTGGTCATGCCGCACCAGCCGGTGATTCCTGCGAAGATCAACCCGGCACCCACGGCGGCCGACAGGGCGTAGAACCCGGGATGCGCGAAGGCGCCCAGCACCGCGCCGGTCAGCACCAGCGATCCCGCCGCGATCTGCACTTGGCGCATCATCGGCAAGGGCGCGGATTTATTCTCGCGGATCGGCAGGCCCGCCGCCTTCCAGCCCATGATGCCGCCGGAAAAGTTGATCGCCGAAATACCCGCTTTGGCGAGCTGGGCTTGCGCGTTGGCCGAGCGCTTGCCGGACAGGCAATGCACGACCAGCTTCTTGCCGTTCGCGGCCGGGACCTGCGCCGGATCGAATTTCGACAGCGGGACAAGCGTCGCGCCCGGAATGCTCTCGCGCGCGAATTCGTTCTCCTCGCGGACATCGACCAGCACGGCTTCGCCGCGATCCATCCAGGTCTTCAGCGTCGCGGCGTCGACTTCATTCATCGGAACGGACATTGTAAGTCTCCTCGCCGCAGGATATATATTAGAGAACGCTAAAGTTCAAGGGGCCAGCCCATGCCGAACGCGATCACCGTCGAGTCCGTCTTCGATCCCGTGACGGGCACGGTCGGCTATGTCGTCGCCGATCGCAAGGCCCGCCGCGCGGCGGTGATCGATCCGGTCCTCGATTACGATCCCAAGGCGAGCCGGACCTCGACCGCGACGGCCGAGAAGCTCGCCGCGCTGATCGGGGATTGCGCTCTCGACTGGGTGATCGAAACCCATGCCCATGCCGACCATCTATCGGCCGCACCTTGGTTCAAACGGCGCTTCGGCGCCAAGATCGCGACGGGAACCCGCGTCGGCAAGGTGCAGGCGACTTGGGCAGGCATTCTCAATCTCGGCCCGGATTTTCCGGTCGATGGGCGGCAATTCGATCGTCTGCTGGCGGAGGGCGATACGATCGATATCGGGGCCGCGAAGCTCACGGTGTGGAGCACGCCCGGTCACACGCCGTCCTGCACCATGCTGGTGCTGGAAACGGGCGCCGGGCCGGCGCAAATCTTTCTGGGCGACACGATGTTCATGCCCGATCTGGGCACGGCGCGCTGCGACTTTCCCGGCGGCGACGCGCGCACGCTGTATCGCTCGATCCGGCGCGTTTTGGCGTTGCCGGGCGATACGATCCTGCATGTCTGCCATGACTATCCGCCGGAAACGCGGGGGCCACGTGTGTCCACGACCGTCGCCGAACAGCGCGCCGGTAACATCCATGTCCGCGACGGAGTCGACGAGGATTCCTTCGTGAAAATGCGGGAAACCCGCGACAAGACGCTGGCCGCCCCCGTGCTGCTGCTGCCCTCGATCCAGGTCAATATAAGGGCCGGCGAATTGCCGCCGGCCGAAGCGAACGGCACGCGCTATCTGAAAATCCCGCTCGACGCGATCTAATCGCAAGGCCTACAACGCACACCATGTTCAAGGCGTTGGAAGGCGGGCCCCGGCCGGATCCCTGGCCGGGCGACAGGGTTTTCGTGGCCGTTCTGGGCGGGTTGATGGGCCTGACCCCGCTCTCGGTCGATATGTATTTGCCGGCTTTGCCGGCGATCGGGCGCGAGTTCGCGGCCAGCCAGCACGAGGTGCAACTCACTCTCGGCGTGTTCTTCGCCGGGTTCGGCATCGGGCAGCTCGTCTGGGGCCCGATCGGCGACAGGTTCGGCCGCCGCTGGCCGACATTGGCGGGATTGCTGATCTTCGCCGCCGGATCGATCGCGGCGGCACTCGCCCCCAACAACGATTTCCTGATCGCCGCGCGATTCGTTCAGGCGGTGGGTGCTTGCGTGACACCGGTCATGGTGCGCGCGATGGTGCGCGACGTGTTCGACCGCGAGCGCGCGGGCGTGATGATGTCGATGATGATGCTGGTGATGGGGGCGGCCCCCATGCTCGCCCCGATGATCGGCGGCGTCGTCGAATTATGGCTGGGCTGGCGCGCGATCTTCGTCGTGCTGTTGATCGCGACGCTGATCGTGCTGTCGGTGCTGTTCAAAATCCCCGAAACGCATGGCGAAGGAAAGCGCCGCTCGGCGCATTGGCGGTCGATCCTCGCGGCCTATACCGAACTCGCGTTCAACCGCCGCTTCCTGTCCTACGCCTTCGGCGGCGCGTTCTTTTTCGGCGCGATGTTCGCCTATATCGCCGGCACGCCCTTCGTCTATATCGAGATCTTCGGCGTGCCGCCGCAATATTACGGCTTCCTGTTCGGCTTGAACGTGATCGCGATGATGATGTCCAGCACGCTCAACGGCCGCTTCATGCCGCGCTTCGGGCTCGACCGTACTTTGCGCTTCGGCCACACATTCGCGGTGTTCGTGGGCCTCGCCATTCTTGCGGTCGGCATCACCGGTTTCGGCGGATTGGCCGGGCTGGTCGTCACGATCTTCCTCTACATGTTCACGATGGGCGCGATCGGCGCCAATTCGATGGCCGGCGCCATGTCGCCGTTCCCGCATATTGCGGGGGCGGCCTCGGCCTTGGCGGGGGCGCTTCAATTCGCGGTCGGCGCGCTGACCAGCGTGCTTGTGGGGCTGTTCGATAACGGCACGGCCTTGCCGATGTGCGCCGTGATGGCGGGTTGCGCGGCGCTCGCGTTCCTGTCCAACCGATTGGCGCCGCGCGTATGACCGTAAAGAATTTGCATGCGCAGCTCGAAGAAGCGCGGCGCAAGACGCGCGAGGCCGAAGCGCTGCGCATGAATTTGCGCAAGCGTAAAGCCCAGGCACGCGGGCGCGAAGCGGCCGAAACCGAAGCGGCGATCCGCGGCGTGCTCGATTTTTGGTTCGCGGGTCCGCCGGGCGAATTCCGTCAAGCGTGGTTCGCGAAGGATGACGCGTTCGACGCCGAATGCCGCGCGAAACTGGGGCCGCTCGCCGAGCGCGCGGCGAAGGGCGAACTCAAATCCTGGCTCGACACGGAGGAGGGCTCGCTCGCGCTCATCCTTTTGCTCGACCAAGCGCCGCGCAATCTCCATCGGGGTACGGCGCAAGCCTTCGCGACCGACGCAATGGCGCTGGCGGCCGCGCGCGCGACGGTGGCGAAAGGCTTCGACCGCGCGCTCGACCCGGCCGCGCGGATGTTCGTCTATCTGCCATTCGAACACGCCGAAGACCGCGCCGCCCAGGACGAGGCTTGCGCCCTGATGGAAGCGCTGCCCGAAACGCCGTGGCGTGCGAACGTCGTCGATTACGCCCATAAACATCGTGCCGTGATCGCCGAATTCGGTCGATTCCCGCATCGCAACGCCATTCTCGGTCGGCCGGATACCGAGGCCGAAAAGGCCTATTTGGCCAAGCCGGGCGCTGGTTTCTGAGTTTCCCCAAAGCGGCCTGGATTTCGCCACAACCGCGGGGTAAGAGATTCCAAACGCGGTTGGCGACGAGGCTCATGGACAGAATTCGCATTCGCGGGGGCAAGGCCCTCGTCGGCAGCATCCCGATCGGGGGGGCGAAAAACGCGGCACTGCCTTTGATGGCGGCGAGTCTGTTGACCGACGGGACGTTGCGCCTGGCCAATATCCCGCATCTGGCCGACATCACGACCCTCGCCAATCTGCTCGGCACGCTGGGCGTGGAAATCGCGCTGGACGGTCATGCCGAAGGCGGCCACCAAGGCCGCGTGCTGGCGCTGACCGCGCGCAAGATTTCCAACACCACCGCCGAATACGATTTGGTGCGCAAGATGCGCGCCTCGATCCTGGTGCTCGGGCCCCTGGTCGCGCGCGAAGGCAAGGCGAAGGTCTCGCTGCCCGGCGGCTGCGCCATCGGTGCGCGGCCCGTCGATCTCCATCTCAAAGGCCTCGAAGCGCTCGGCGCCAAGATCGAATTGCGCGAAGGCTATGTCGAAGCCTTCGCCCCCGGCGGCTTGAAGGGCGCGCGTTTCGTGTTCCCGTTCATCTCGGTGGGCGCCACCGAAAATCTGATGATGGCGGCCACGCTCGCCAAGGGCACGACCGTCCTGTCCAACGCCGCGCGCGAGCCGGAGATCGGCGATCTCGCCCGCTGCCTGATCGCGATGGGCGCCCAGATCGAAGGTGTCGATACCGACACGCTGACGATCCATGGCGGCACGAAATTGTCGGGCACGACTCATTCGATCCTGCCCGATCGGATCGAACTCGGCACCTATGCGATGGCCGCCGCCGCGACCGGCGGCGACGTCGAATTGATCGGCGGGCGCAGCGATCTGATCGCCTCGGCCGCGACGGTGCTGACCCAAGCGGGTGTTACGATCGAGGATACGGCGCGCGGGCTTCGCGTGCGCCGCACCAACGCGCCGCTGGTCGGCGTGGACGTGATGACCGAGCCGTTCCCGGGCTTCCCGACCGATCTTCAAGCGCAGATGATGGCGCTGTTGACGACGGCCGAAGGCGCTTCGATGATCACCGAAACGATCTTCGAGAACCGCTTCATGCACGTCCCCGAACTGCGCCGCATGGGCGCCAATATCAATCTCCACGGCGGCTCGGCCATGGTGCGCGGCGTGCCCAAGCTCACCGGTGCTCCGGTGATGGCGACCGACCTGCGCGCGTCGGTGTCGCTGGTCATCGCCGGGCTGGTCGCGCAGGGCGAGACGATCGTCAATCGCGTCTATCACCTCGATCGCGGCTACGAGCGTTTGGAAGCCAAGCTCGCCGCGTGCGGTGCGGATATCGAACGGGTCAAGGACGCGGCGTGATGGGCGAGTGCCTGAAACTGAAGGCGACCGACGCGGAGGATTTCCGCATCGTTGCCGCCTGTCTTCAGGACGCGCTAATCCCGCTCGCCGACATGAAGTTCGAAGCCGGCGCCAAAGAATTCGTGCTCGTCGCCAATCGTTTCCGTTGGGAGAATTGCGACAAGACGTGGGAAAGCGCGCCCGACGCCCAAACGCCCACGCCCGACGACGTGCCGGACGTCGCCTTCCTGCCTTGCGCCAATTACGAGCGCGTCAATTGCGCGATCCACTTTCAGGGCGTGGAGGCCGTGCGCTGCAAGGGCCTCGACCAAAAGGATCGCGGCAAAGTCCTCGAGTTGCTGACGATCGACGCGCAGGACGGCGCGATCACGATCGTTTTCGCGGGCGACGCGAAGCTGCGTTTGGAAGGCAAGGCGATCGCCTGCCTGATGCGCGATCTGGGCGAACCCTGGCCCACGCAATGGCGCCCGCGACATTCGGTCGCCTAACCGTTTGAACTGACCGCCTTTTTCCGTGCCATGACAGCCCGGCCGCCGGCGGTTATAACCGCCGCCATCCGGAGTGTTGCGAACGTGAATCCCAACGAAAAACTCGTCCTGGCCCTGCCCAACGGCCGCATCCTGAAAGAGGTGATGCCACTGCTGCGCCGTGCCGGGATCACGCCCGAGCCCGAATTCGACGATCCGAATACGCGCCTGTTGCGTTTCAAGACCGACGATCCCGGTCTCGACATCGTGCGCGCGCGCGCTTTCGACGTCGCGACCTTCGTCGCGTTCGGGGCCGCGCATATCGGCGTGGCGGGCGACGACGTGATCGTCGAATTCGACTATCCCGAAATCTACGCGCCGCTCGATCTGCGCATCGGCAAATGCCATCTCGCGGTCGCCGAGCCCGTGGAACTCGCGGGCAGCGACGATCCGCGCCGCTGGTCGCATGTGCGCGTCGCGACGAAGTATCCCAACGTCGCGCGCAAGCATTTCGCGCGCCGCGGCGTGCATGCCGAATGCATCAAGCTGAACGGCGCAATCGAGTTGGCGCCCGCTTTGGGCGTGGCGCGCCGCATCGTCGATCTCGTCTCGACCGGCGCCACGCTGAAGGCCAACGGCTTGGTCGAGATCGAGCGCATCGCCGACGTGACGTCGCGCCTGATCGTCAATCGCGCGGCGCTCAAAACCCGCCACGCGCAGATCGCCCCGCTGGTCGATCGCATCGCGGAGGTCGTTCGTGCCGCGTAAGCTCGACGCGGGCCAGCCCGGCTTCGCGCGCGACTTCGCGGCGCTGCTCGCCTCGCGCGAGGACTCCTCGAACGATGCCGATGCCGCCGCCGCGAAGATCGTCGCGGATGTGCGCAAACGCGGCGATGCGGCACTGATCGAATACACCAAGCGTTTCGACCGCCTGGCACTGACGCCCAAAACCATGCGGGTGACGGCGGCCGAGATCGCGCGCGCGCGCAAAGCTTGCGCCAAGCCCGCCTTGAAGGCGCTGGAAGTCGCAGCCGCGCGCATCGCCGCGTTCCACAAGCGCATGAAGCCCGAAGGCGCGCGCTGGACCGATAGTTCCGGTGTGTCGCTGGGCTGGCGCTGGACCGCGTTGGATGCGGCCGGTCTCTACGTGCCCGGCGGCAAGGCGGCCTATCCATCCTCGGTGCTGATGAACGCGATCCCGGCGAAGGTCGCGGGCGTGAAACGTTTGGTCGTGACCGTGCCGACACCCGACGGCCATATCGAGCCCTTGGTGCTCGCGGCTTGCGATATCGCGGGTGTCGACGAAATCTATCGCGTCGGCGGGGCGCAAGCGGTCGCCGCGTTGGCTTTCGGCACAAAGACCATCGCACCCGTCGACAAGATCACCGGACCCGGCAACGCCTATGTCGCCGCCGCCAAACGGTTGGTCTTCGGAACCGTGGGCATCGATTTGATCGCGGGCCCGTCGGAAGTCTGCATCGTCGCCGACAAGACGGCGAACCCGCGCTGGATCGCCGTCGATCTTCTGGCCCAGGCCGAACACGATGCCGCCGCGCAATCGGTGCTGATCACCGACGACGCGAAGTTCGCGCAAGCCGTTTCCGCTGCGGTCGATGCCGAGCTGGCGACCCATCCTCGCCGCGAGATCGCCGGCGCTTCGTGGCGCGATCACGGCGCCGTCGTCGTGGTGAAGAAGTTGGCCGACGCGGTCGATCTGGTCGATCGCTTGGCACCCGAGCATTTGCAGCTTGCCTGCAAAGCTGCGGAAGCGTTGTCGCGCAAGATCCGCCATGCGGGTGCCATCTTCCTGGGCGTGCACACGCCCGAGGCTTTGGGCGATTATCTCGCGGGGCCGAACCATGTGCTGCCGACCAGCCGCACGGCGCGTTTCTCCTCAGGCCTCGGCACGTCCGATTTCATGAAGCGCACGACGCTGATCGGCGCGGGCGCGAAGGGCCTCGCGCGGCTTGCGGGAGCGGGCGCCACATTGGCCGATGCCGAAGGGCTCGCCTCGCACGCGCGTTCGCTGCGGATAAGGACCAGCCCCAAACGGAGATAGCGCCATGGACGGGTCGGGCGAGAAGCGAAACCGCATCTGCAAGATCGACCTGGCCGAGAATCTGCGCGTGCGGCGCAACGCGGATATCGAGCACGAGCGCACGGTCGCGATTTTCGATCTGCTCGACGAGAACGATTTCGAACTGGTCGGCGGCCCGCCGGGGCCGTACCAGCTCGCGCTGTCGATCGAAGAAAACCGCCTGATCTTCGATTTGAAAAGCGAAGCGGGCGTGTCGATCGACAAGCACCCGCTGCCGCTCACGCCGTTCCGCACGACGATCAAGGACTACTTCACCGTCTGCGAAAGCTATTACGACGCGATCAAGCGGCTTTCGCCCTCGCAGATCGAAGCGCTCGATATGGGGCGGCGTGCCGTTCACAACGAAGGCTCCCAGCTGTTGCGCGACCGGTTGGAGGGCAAGATGGTCATGGACTTCAACACCGCGCGCCGCCTGTTCACGCTGATCTGCGTTCTGCATATCCGGGGTTAGGCCGCGATGACCGACAAGATCGGCAGCGTCCTGTTCTGTTGCACGCATAATTCGGTCCGCTCGCCGATGGCGGAGGGGCTGGCGAAGAAGCTCCTCGGCACGAAGGTCTATGTCGATTCCGCCGGGGTGAAGCGCCAGGACGTCGATCCCTTCGTCATCGCCGCGCTGTCGGAACTGGGCGTCGACATCCAGCGCCACAAGGCCAAGACCATCGACGAATTGCACGACAGCTCCTTCGATCTGATTGTGACCTTGAGCCCCGAGGCGCATCACAAGGCCCTGGAACTCACCCGGATCATGGCCTGCGAGGTCGAGTATTGGCCGACTTTCGACCCGAATTTGATCGAGGAAGGCAGCCGCGAGGCGCGCATGGAAGGTTACCGCGCGCTGCGCGACGGGCTGAAAACGCGGATTCTCAAGCGTTTCGAAGGGGTCGCGGCCGATTTGGGCAAGGCGGGCGAGGCTTGACCTTGTCTCGCTTCGGGGCCATGTTGCGGCCCCGATCCCGCCCCTGGGGCGGAGTCCAGAACCTACCGGAGATCCATGGCGAAAGAAGGTCTGATCGAGTTCTCGGGCGTGGTGCAGGAACTTCTGCCCAACGCGATGTTCCGCGTGAAGCTCGACAACAATCACGAAGTGCTCGCCCACACCTCGGGCAAGATGCGCAAGAACCGCATCCGCGTTCTCGCGGGCGACCGCGTCAACGTCGAGATGACGCCCTACGATCTGACCAAGGGTCGGATCACGTTCCGCTTCAAGTAAGCGGGGCCGTTTTGGCGCCGCCGCTCGTCCTCGCCTCCGCGAGTCCGCGCCGGCGCGAGTTGCTGGCGCAGATCGGCCGTAGCCCGGCCGAAATCCTTCCCGCCGACGCCGACGAGACCGAACGCCCGGGCGAGAGCCCGCGCGAACTTGCGGCACGGCTTGCGCTGTTGAAGGCGCAGGCGGTCGCGGCGTCGCGTCCCGCCGCGTTGGTGCTCGGCGCCGATACGGTCGTCGCTTGCGGGCGGCGTATTCTTCCAAAAGCCGAAACCGAAGCCCAAGCGCGCGATTGCTTGAAGCTGCTCTCCGGCCGCCGGCACCGCGTGCTGGGCGGGATCTGCCTGATCGTGCCGGGTGCCAAACCGCGCACGCGGCTCAGTGAAACGATCCTCACCTTCAAGCGCCTGACGCAAGTCGAGATCGACGCCTATATCGCCGGCGGCGAATGGCGCGGTAAAGCCGGCGGCTATGCGATCCAAGGCAAGGCGGCCGAATTCGTGCGTTTCCTGTCCGGTTCCTATTCCAACGTCGTCGGCCTCGATCTTTACGAGACGGCGCGGCTGCTCGAAGGGGCGGGCGCATGAGCGGCAAGATCGACGAAATCCTGATCGACCGCGACGGCGACATGATCCGCGCCGTCGGGTTTTCGCAACGCCAGCTGGTCGATATCGCACGCGAACCCGCCGACCGGCGTGTCGCCGTGGGCACGATCCATCGCGTGCGCGTTGCGCGGGCGGTGCATGGCGGCGTGTTTGTCGATCTGCCGGGCGGGCTGGTCGCGTTGCTCGATACGCCCAACCCGCCGCAACCGGGCCGCACGCTGCTGGTCCAAGTGATCGAACCGCCGGCAGCCGACAAACGTGCGCGGATTTCCACGCGCCTGGCGCTGGAAGGCGCGAACGCCGTGCTGCTGCCGGGCGGCAAGGGTGCTTCGGTGTCCAAGCGCATCTCCGCCGCCAAGCGCGAGGCGCTGCAGGGCCGCGCGCATACGTTCCTGCGCGAAGGCGAAGGCTTGATCTTGCGCGGCGGGGCCCTCGAAATCGACGATGCGGCGTTGGGGGCGGAGATCGATGCGCTGCGCGCGAAGGCCGCCGCGTTCGTGCGCGATGGCGTGCCCGAAATGCTGTCGTCCGACGATGCGGTCACCGCCTTGGTGCGCACGCTGGGGGCACCCGAGGCGCGAGTCCTCACGCCCGACGCCGAACTCGCGAAACTCGCGGGCATCACGCATGACAAATTCGCCTTCGACCGGCACGACGCGGCGAGCCTGCTGGAAAAGCTGGAAACGCCGCGCGTCGATCTGCCGTCGGGCGCGTGGCTGTCGATCGAGCGCACGGCCGCCTTGGTCGCGATCGACGTGAATTCGGGTGCCGCGAAGGACGATGCGCTGACCATCGATCTGGAAGCCGCGCGCGAGATCGCGCGCCAGATCCGTTTGCGCGATCTGGCGGGTTTGATCGCGGTCGATATCTTGCGCGTGGTGAAGCCGGGCGAGCGGGCGCGCTTGCTCGACGCGTTCAAACACGCCACGCGCCATGATCGCCGCCGCGTCGATGTGCTCGGCATCACGGCGGGCGGCTTGGTCGAGATGACGCGCGCGAGGTCGCAGGGGCGGGCGGGCGAATGAGCCAGGTCGTGCCGTTGTCGAAGAAGCCGAAGAAATCCGGCTGCCCGATCTGCAAGCGGCCCACGCATGCCGATTTCCGGCCCTTCTGTTCGGCGCGCTGCAAGGACGAGGATATGCGCCGCTGGCTCGACGGCGCCTATCGCATCCCGACCGACGAGACGCCGGACGAACCGCAATGAGCCGCGAACCCACCGGCTTCGTCGACATGTGCGTCGAATTGCTGGGCGAGGCGATGGGGCGCGTGTCGGCCAAGGCGATGTTTTCGGGCTGGGGCCTGTTCCGCGACGGGCGGATGTTCGGGCTGATCGTCGACGATCGGCTCTATCTCAAGACCGACGCCGCGAATCGCCCGGCATTCGAAGCGGCGGGGCTCGAGCCCTTCACCTACTTGGCCAAGTCGAAGAAGCGGGTTTCGCTCGGCTATTACGAAGTTCCGCCCGAAGCGCTCGACGACGCGGCCGAGATGCGCCCCTGGGCGCGCGGCGCGGTCGATGCCGCGATGCGCGGCCCGGCACCGAAAAAGCGCGCGAAATCCAATACTTCGAAGCGTTGACAGGTTTCCGGGCAAGCCCTATACACCCCCTGCCTTGGGGCGTGAGCCCGGGTAGCTCAGTTGGTAGAGCATGCGATTGAAAATCGCAGTGTCGCTGGTTCGATTCCGGCCCCGGGCACCACTCCCCAAGGCATTGTTTCTCAAGATAAATCGGCTTTAGTGCCAGGCGCGCGAAACAAGGTATTCAGCCTTGTTTTTCAGGCGTGTCGCGTATCGGTTGCCCGCTCAACCGGGCGGCAGGCTTTTCTCGAACCGGCGCTTGCCCGCCAGCACATGCGCTTCGCCCAATTCGCGCGCGCGTGCGCCGTCGGCGCGGCGGATCGCGGCGACGATCGCCGTGTGCTCGGCGTTCGATGCCGCCATCTCCTGCGGATTGCCGAGCGAGACGCGCCGGAATAGCGCCGCTTCCTTCGAAAGCGTGTCGCTGAACGCCGCAAGGCGCCCGCCGCCCGCGACGGCGACCAGCAGATCGTGGAAGTCGATGTTCAGCTTGTAATACCGCGCGACGTCGCGGCCCTTCACGCAAGCGTCCATCTCCTTCACGCGGCGCTCGAACTCTTTCGCTTCGTCGGGCGTGCGCCGTTCGGCGGCGAGTTTGCACGCATGGCCGGTGAGGACCGAGCGCAGATCGTAGATCTCCAGCATCGCTTGCGCGTCGATCGCGCGGACATAGGCGCCCTTGTTCGCGACGAACTCCACCAGCCCGCGCGAGGCGAGGTGGCGCAAGCCTTCGCGTACCGGCCCGCGGCTGATGCCGAATTCGCGCGCGAGCACGACTTCGTTGATGCGCTGGCCCGGCGGCAATTGGCCCGCGACGATCAGCTTTTCCAGCCGTTCGGCGGCCAGGCTCGACAGCGTGTTCTCGCGCCGCAACTCCAGCAGGTCGTCGGTCATCGAAACTCTCCTGCGGCCGAATCCGCCGCCGCGCGGAAGAGTAGCAGTTGACTCGCCCTGAGTGTCAATCGTAGTCTGTTGACAGTTAGCACTAAGAAAACATCGGGAACGCCATGACGCTCGCAGCACCGACCACGCCCCGCATCGCCGGGGAAAGCGACATCACCGCCCAAGCGGTCGCGTTCTTGACCGATGCAAGCTTCGACAAGCTGCCGCCGGAGGCCCTCGATATCTCGCGCCGCTGCTTGCTCGATTCGATGGGGCTGGTCTTGGCGGGGCTCGGCGTGCCCGCGATCGACATCCTCACGGCGTTCGCACGCGAGCAAGGCGGGAAGGGCGATGCGTTGCTGCTGGGCCAGGGCGACATGCGCGTTCCCGTCCAGGTCGCCGCACGCGTGATCGGCACCGCCGGTCACGTCCATGATTTCGACGATACGCAAGTCAGCCACGATCCCGCGCATGTCTATGGGCTGCTGACGCATCCCTCGATTCCGCCGATGAGCGCGGCGCTGGCCGTATCGGACATGAAAGGCGGCGTGACGGGGCGCGAATTCGTCGCCGCGTTCAATTACGGCTTCGAGCTGGGCTGCAAAGTCTCCGAATGGATGCGGCCCGATCATTATCTGCGCGGCCACCACACCTCGGGCACGGTCGGCACGTTCAGCGCCTGCGGCACGGCGTCGATCCTGCTGGGGCTCGACGCCGATGCGACCGCGCGCGCCTTGGGCATCGCGGCCAGTTTCGCCGCCGGCATACGCTGCAATTTCGGCACGATGACGAAACCCTTGCATGTCGGCCGCGCGGCGGAGAACGGCGTGCTGGCGGCCTTGCTGGCGCAGCGCGGCTACACCGCCGATCCGACGGCGCTGGACGGGCCTTGGGGCTTTCCCGCCGTGCTCGGCGGCGGCTTCTCGCCGGACAAGACCGGCCAGGGCTTCGGGCGCGAATGGACGATCGTCAATCCCGGCGTGAGCATCAAGCCCTATCCCAGCGGCATCCTGACCCATCAATCGATGGACATGGTGAAGAACCTCGTTCTGCGCGAGAACGTCGATCCGGCGACGGTCGAACGCATCGACTTTTTCGCTGGCGACAATATCCTGCGCCCGATCCGCTATCGCGTAGCGAAGAACGAGTTGCAGGCGAAATTCTCGATGGCGGCGCTGATCTCGATGCTCGTGCTGTATCGCGCGGCGGGTCTGGCGCAATTCGACGATCATGTGATCGCGTCGCCGGAATTCCAGGCGATGCAGGAACGCGTGCACACCCATGCCGACGCGAAGATCAACGCGATGGGCTTCGATCTGATCCGCTCGCGCGTCGAGATCACGCTGAAGGACGGCAAGGTGTTGAAGGCGGAGGCCGACACGCGCTATCGCGGCGGCCCGTCCTGGCCGCTGACCGACGCCGAAGTGCGCGAAAAATACGATGGCTGCGTCACGCGGATCGATGCGGGGCTCGCCGATCGCATCGCGCACGAGACCTTCGCGCTGGCCGACGCTGGGAGCACGGCGCCGCTGCTCGATCTGCTGCGCCAGGCGAAGCCCGCGTGACCGCCAAGCCTTCCATCGGCGAACAGGCGCAAGCGCTGGCACAACGTTTGCGGGAAACGCGCCTGCCGAAGGACCCGATCGTCGTTTACGGGTCGTCGACCGTACGGCTCTGGCCCGATATCGGCAAAAGCCTGAGGCGCGCCGATGCCGTCGCCGTCGGTTTCGGCGGCGCCACGCTGCGCGACTGCGTCGCGCATTACGACCTTCTGGTTCGCCCGCTGATGCCGCGTTTCCTTGTCGTCGCGGCGGGCGCCAACGACATCGAGAAATACGACGCGGGCGCCGAAACGATTCTATCGACGATCGTCGCGTTGATCGACACGGCGCGCCGCGCACAGCCGGAATTGCCGGTCGCGGTGCTGACGATGAAGCCCGCCCCGTTCCACGGACCGCGTATGGCCGCTTTGCGCGCGACGAACGCGCTGCTCGAGAAACGACTGCCGGAAATGCCGGATGTGCGGCTGATCGATATTTTCGCACCGTTCTTGAACGCGCAAGGCGACGCCGATCCGCGATTCTACGCCGAGGATCAGCGTCATTTGAACGACGCGGGCTATGTGGCGTGGAGCGATGCTATCGCGGCGGCGTTGCCGCCGCCGCGTTAAACGAAACGAATAAACCTGGGGAGGACGTCATGAACGCTTGGAAAAAACTGGTTGTCGCCACCGGTCTTGCGTTGCTGGGCGCTGCGGCGTCGGCGCACGCGCAGACCATGTCCGACGCGACGCGCAAACTCTACGAAGCCGCGAAGGCGGAGCGCGAGATGACTTGGTACATCAGCCATTTCGGTCTCGACAACGCGACGGCGATCGAACAGGCGTTCTACAAGCGATATCCCGGTATCAAGGTCAACGTGGTGCGTGCCACGGCGCAAGTCATCTACCAGCGCTTGAACCAGGACATTCTGGCCAATACGGCCGTGGCCGACGTCTATTCGTCGACCGACACGTCGCATTTCGTGCGGCTGAAGTCGGAAGGGCGCCTGCTGTCTTACCGGCCGGAAAATGCCGACAAGGTGCTGCCAGCGTTCCGCAACATGGACGCGGACAATCAGTATCACGCGACATCCGGGGCGATCATCGTCATCGCCTACCGTACCGACAAGATCTCGGACGCCGACGCGCCGAAGACGTGGACAGACCTGCTCGACCCGAAATTCAAGGGCAAGCTGTCCTTCGGACATCCCGCATATTCCGGTTATGTCGGGGCGTGGGCGCTGGCGCTCGAAAAGAAGTATGGCTGGAGCTATTTCGAGAAGCTGCGCGCCAACAATCCGCAGATCGGCCGTTCGATCAACGACGTGATCACGATGCTCGACGCGGGTGAGCGTTCGGTCGGCCATGCCGGCGACGGTCCGTTCCGCAAGAAGGAGATCGAAGGTGCCCCTTATCGCACCGTGTTCCCGGAAGACGGCTCGGTCGTGATCCTCGCGGGCTCGGGTATCCTCAAGAATACGAAAAGCCCGAACGCGGCGAAGCTCTTTCTCGATTATCTGCTGGACGTCGAATCCCAGCAGATCCGCGTTGACATGGATCTTGCGATGGCGCTACGGCCGGAGGTCAAGAACACCCATGGCGGGAAGGGGCCCGGTGACGTCACGACGATTCCGGTGTCCGAAGAGGACATGAAGAATCTTCCCGCGCTCAACGATCGTTGGCGCCGGACGTTCGGCGGCTGAGCGGCGGCGTCGCGCATAGATGGCAAAGATCGCAAACGCGACGCGCCGGTTGCTCGACCCCAGTACGATCGTGCTGGCCGCACTTGCGGCCGCGCTGATCGTGCTGGTCGGTCTGCCGTTGTTCAAGCTCGTGGGATTGTCGGTATACGGTCCCGACGGTTTCTCCTTCGCGCCGATGGTCCATGCTTTCGGCGAAATGCGGCATCTCGACGCGCTGGGCCGCTCGCTGTTCATCGGCTTGACCGTGGCGGCGATCAGCACTTGCGTCGGCGTGCCGATGGCGTGGCTCGTGTCGCGCACGAACATGCCGGGCGGCAATTTCGTCACGTTGATCGTGGTGGCGATCTTCGTCATGCCGCCTTATCTGGGCGCCGTCGCGTGGATGCTGCTCGCCGGACCGAACGCGGGCTGGATCAATCGCGCTTGGGTGTTCCTGGGGGGCGGGGAGCGCTTGCTCAACATCTACTCGATGGAGGGGATGATCTTCCTGATCGCCCTTTATTCGATCCCCATCAACTTCATCTTCGCCAAATCGGCTTTCGACGTCGTGCCGACGGAACTGGAGGATGCCGCGTCGATTTTGGGGGCGAGCCGCTTCGTCACGACGCTCAAAGTCACGTTGCCGATGATTTGGCCCGCGATTCTGGGCGGCGCCATCATCGTGATGCTGGAATCGATCACGCTGTTCGGCACGCCCGCCCTTTTGGGGATTCCAGCCGGGATCACGGTGGCGACGACCCAGCTTTGGCAGTTCTTCGAGTTTCCGCCGAGGCTCGACGCCGCTGCGGCGTACTCGATGTCGTTGATCGCGGTCACGATCGCGATGTTGTGGTTGCAGCGCCGCCTTCTCGGCCGGAGGGGTTTCACCGCGCTGACGGGCAAGGGCGGCGAGCGCCGCCCCGTCGATCTCGGCCGCTGGCGCTGGATTTCCCTTGGCCTGTGCTTCGCCGTGGGAACGCTCGCCGTCTTCATGCCGCTGGTCGTGCTGTTGCAGGCGGCCTTCGCCAAGGCGTGGAGCCGGGGATTTTCCCTGTCCAACCTCACGTTCAAGAACTTCGACTATCTGCTGTTCAAGAACAGTTCGGCGCTCGGCTCGATCTGGAACACGGTGTGGTTCTCGGGCGTCGCCGCGACCGCCGCCGTGGCGGCGGCGCTGATCGTCGCCTATGTCCAGGCGCGCCGCTTGGCGCCGGGCACTACGCTGCTGCAGTTCCTGTGCATGGTGCCCGTCGCGATTCCCGGCATCGTGCTGGCGGTCGCGTTCTACGCGACTTTCGCGCCGCCGCCGTTCTCGCTTTACGGCACGGCGGCCATGCTGATCCTCGCCTTCACGATCCGAAGCCTGCCCATCGCCTTCATCAACGCGGCCGCGACGGTCAAAAGCCTGAACCCGGAAATGGAGGACGCCGTGCGCATCCTCGGCGGATCGCGCGCCGTCGTGATGCGCAAGGTCGTCATGCCGCTGGCGAAAGGCGGATTGATCGGCTCGTGGTTGCTCGTCTTTATCGCGACGACGCGCGAACTCAGCACCGCGATCTTCCTGACCGGCCCCAAAACCAAGGTCATGTCGATCGTCATGCTGGATCTAAGCGAGGAGGGGAATTTCGAAGTGTTGGCCGCGCTCGGCGTTCTCCTGCTCGCGGCGGCGGCGATCGTCGTATTGATCGGCCAGCGCGTCGCCGGTCGCGATTTCATGTTGCGGAGACCTTGATGGCCTATCTTCGGCTCGCCAATCTTCAATGCCGATTCGGCGGATTCACCGCCGTCGATGACCTGTCGATCGACTTCAAGGAAGGCGAGTTCATCGCGTTGCTGGGACCGTCGGGTTGCGGCAAGACGACGACGTTGCGCGCGATCGCCGGCTTCGTGGAGCCGACGGGCGGGACGATCGAATTGGGCGGGCGCACGCTGTTCGGCGCGGGCGCGGCCGTGCCGCCGGAACAGCGGCAGATGTCGATGATCTTCCAGAGCTACGCGATCTGGCCGCATATGGACGTGTTCGAGAACGTCGCGTTCGGCCTGCGACTGCGCAATCTACCCAAGGCGGAGGTCGTGCGGCGCACGCGGCGCATTCTGGAGATCGTGCATCTCGATCATCTGGCGCAGCGTCTGCCCGCCGAATTGTCGGGCGGCCAGCAGCAGCGCGTGGCGCTGGCGCGCGCGATCGTCGTCGAGCCCAAAGTGCTGTTGCTCGACGAGCCCTTGTCCAATCTCGACGCCAATCTGCGCGAGGAGATGCGCTTCGAGATCCGCCGCCTGCACGACGAATTCGGGATCACCAGCGTTTACGTGACACACGATCAAACCGAGGCGATGGTGACCGCCGACCGTATCGTGGTCATGAACAAGGGCCGGATCGAACAGGCCGATACGCCCAAGCGCGTCTATGACCATCCGCAAACGCGATTCGTCGCGGGCTTTATCGGCCGCACGAATTTGATCGACGGGCGCTTCGGCGATGGCGGTTTCATCGCCGGCGGGATCGCAATTCCGTTCGCATCGCCGGTCGAAGGCGCGACGGCGCTGTCGGTCCGGCCGCACCGTATCGGCATGTCGAAACCCGATGCGGTAGCGAAGGGTGTTTACGACGTCGATGGCACGTTGCGCAGCCGTGTGTTCTTGGGCGAGACTTGGGAATACGAAGTCGATGTGCCCGGTTTGGCGGCGCCGTTGCGCGTTTCGCGGCCGCCGGACGACGTCTTCGAGAATGGCGCCGAAGTGCGTCTTTCGTTCGTGCCGGCCGCAATGGTCAGCGTGCGTTGAACAAGAATAGAAGGGGTGGAAACTTGGCTCTCAATCTCGGCGTCGAAGGTTTGCGCGTTCTGGTCACGGGTGCCAGTTCCGGTATCGGTGCGGCCTGCGCGGCCGCGTTCGCGGCATGCGGGGCGCGCGTCGTCATTCACTATTCCAAGAACAAGGCCGGGGCGAGCGAGCTTGCGGGCCAGATCGGGGCCGTGGCGATCGTCGCCGGCGATTTGATGAAGCGCGGCACGGCGACGAAGGTCGTCGAGGAATCCGTCGCGGCCCTTGGCGGTTTGGACGTGCTGGTCAACAACGCGGGCGCCATGGTCGGCCGCACGCGCATGGCGACGTTCGACGACGCGACTTACGACGGTGTGATGGATTTGAATGTGCGCAGCATCCTCGAAGCGACGCGCGCGGCGCATCCCCATCTCGTCAAATCGGGCGCGTCGGCGTCGATCGTCAATATCGGCTCGATCGGGGCGCGCAATGGCGGGGCGCCGGGTTCGGGGCTTTACGTCGCGACGAAGGCCGCCGTCCACAGCCTGACGCGCTCGATGGCCAAGGAATTCGCGCCCGCCGGTATCCGCGTCAACGCGCTGGCACCCGGCGTGATCGCGACACCGTTCCACGCCGCCACGGCGCCCGACATGCTGGAAGCGGCGCGTGCGTCGATTCCCATGGGCCGTCTGGGCAAGGGCGAGGATTGCGCCTATCCGGTCGTCTTCTTGGCGTCGCCCGCCTTGGCCGGCTACATCACGGGCCAGATCCTCGACGTCAATGGCGGTCAATACATGCCCTGAGCTAAAATCGGGCCATGGAAAACTTCGGCACGGTCGGCGGCACGCCGGTTCATAAGCTCGCTTTGCGCGGCCCCGGCGTGGCCGCCGAGATTCTCACCTACGGCGCCACGCTGCGCGCGTTGCATGTCGATACGCCGCGCGGGACCGTAAACGTCGCGCTGGGGCATGAAGATCTCGCGGGGTATCTCGCCGAGAAGGGCTATGTCGGCGCAATCGTCGGGCGCTACGCCAACCGTATCGGCGGATCGCAATTCACGCTCGATGGCACGGTCCATCGCGTCGTGCCGAACGAGGGCGACAATCAGCTTCACGGTGGCCCGGGCGGTTTTTCGACCCGCGTGTGGCGAATCGTGTCGGCGTCGCCCGCGCGCGTCGAACTTGGTTTGACGTCGCCGGATGGCGAGATGGGTTATCCCGGCACGCTGGAAGCGACGGCGATCTACGAGATCCCGGCCCCTGGCGCGCTGCGCATCACCACGCAAGCGACGGCCGACAAGCCCACGCCCGCGAACATCGTCAGTCACGCCTATTACAATCTCGACGGCGGCGGCGACGTTCGCGATCACGATTTGCGGATCGCCGCGAGCCGGATTGTCGCGGTCGACAAGGCGCTGATCCCGACGGGCGGGATGCCGTCGGTCACCGATACGCCCTTCGATTTCCGCAAATCGAAGCGCCTGCGCGACGGCGACGTCCATTACGACGTCAATTTCTGCCTCGACCGCGCGGGCGAGGGCTTGTTCCTCGGCGCCGTGCTGAAGGGTGCGAAGTCGGGCCTCGCGATGGAAGTCCATACCAGCGAGCCGGGCCTTCAGCTTTATGACGGCAAGTTCCTGGCCGCACCGTTCGCGGCGCATGGCGGGCTGTGCCTGGAATGCCAGTTGTATCCCGACGCGCCCAATCGCCCGTCTTTCCCCGACGCGATTCTACGCCCTGGCAAGCGGCTGACGCAGATCGTCGAGCTTCGGTTCAAAACCTAACGTTCGAGCTGTTCGGCCGGGACGTAATTGAACACGGCCAGCGTGGGCACGTTGAGCAAGCGTTCGGTGCGCACCGGATCGTAGATCGTGTCGGAGATCAGTTCCGACAGCAGCGCCACAACAACTGCCAGGAACAGCCCGGCGACGACACCCAGGATGCAATAGAGCAGCGGGCGCGGCTGCACGGGCTGGCGCGGATCGGCCAGCGACGGCGATTGCACGATCGCGATATTGCCGATCCGGCTTTGGTTGAGGGAATCCGCCGCACGCGCGTCTTCGAGCTTCGAGGCGAACAGCTTCAGCATGTCTTTCGCGAGCATCACGTCCTGTTCGAGCGACCAGCGCTCGGTCTCGCCGCCGGTCACGTCCGACAAGCGCCGGTCGATATCCGCGATATTGGCGAGGATCGTGTTGCGCTTGCCCTCGAACTCCGCCTGCTCGGCGAGCGAACGGTTGAGCTCGGTTTCCAGCGCCGTCGCGACTTCGTTGCGCGCCCGGCGCACCGTGCCCGAGAACAGAATCAGCTGATCGTCGAGGAATTTCTCCGCGATCGCGATCTCGCGTTCGACCTGCTGCACTTGGCGGCTGCCGGGGGCGAAATTAGCCGCGATCTCCTGCTGGCGGAGTTTGAGGTTCAGCAGCTTCGTTCGCGCGTCGTCGATCACGCGGCTTTGCTGCGTGTCGGTGAAGGCGGTGATCTCCTGCTGGGTCTGGGAGATCGCGTGGCGTACGGCTTGGACGCGCTCGGTGGCGCCGGCCAGCGCCGCCAGAATACGCTTGTACTCGCTGTCGATATCGATGCGCTGCTGCAGCAGCAGCGGGATCTGCGCTTCGAAGGCTTGCGCGCCCAAACGCTGGCGGAAGGCGGTCAGCTTGCCGTCGCTCGCCAGGAACCGCTCGCGCGCCTGGGCGACCTGCTTTTCGAAATACGCGGTCTGGGTGTTGATATAGACGTTGATCGACTTCTCGGTAAAAATTTGTATCAGCGCATCCAGCGTCGCGGCCGCCAATTCGCGATCTGGGTTGCGAAATGCGATATGCACGATATTCGACGTGCGCTGCGGGGCGGTTTGCAGCGCGTCGTCGAATTTCTTCATCGCCTTGTCGATATCCGGCGTTTCGCCCGGTTTCGACAGCTCGGGATATAAACGTTCCAGCCCTATCCGTTCGATCGTCGCGAGGATCACGTCGCGGCTGCGCATCAATTGCACTTGGGTATTGAGGATTTCGTCCGGGTCCGTCGCCACGGGAATGGCGGATTGCACGCCGACGCTCAAATCCGGCCGGAATGTGAATTCGCGGCCCAATTTGTTGACGAGGATGGAGGCTTCCGACTGATAGACCGGCTTCAACAGGAAGCTGAGCGCGACGGCAACGGTCACGCACGCGACGAAGGTCAGCAACGCCCTGTAACGGAAGCGAAAGAGAATCAGCACCAGATCGCGCGTCGTGAACGAAAGCGCGATCGGCGGCGTGATGGCGGTCGGATCGGATGGCGTCATTGCGAGCTGGTTTGCTTTCGCTGCGATTTAGACTGAGCTTCCAATCCAGCCTGAACCCAATTCTAATGAAGTCGTCGCGATTCGGGCAATCCTGCAGGAACACAATGTTACATCCGCTGAAACCACGGCGACTCGGGGCCATGCGATTCGCCGTCTTGGCGGCGCTGCTGTCGCTGGGCGTCGCATCGTGCGGCAAGGAGTCGATCCGGCCCGAACGCACCGATGCGGCCGCGTTCGCCCCCTGGGCCGCGGACGATTCGCCCTATCGGATCGGACCGGGCGACGAGTTGGAGATTCGCCTGCCGTTCAGCGGCGAATACAACGATCGCGCGGTGGTCGGCCCGGATGGGCGTTTCACGCTGCCCTTGGTCGGCGAGGTGGTGGGCGAGGGCAAGACCGTCGCATCCCTGACCGAGGAATTGGAGAAGCGCTATAGCCGCGATCTCGTCCAGCCGCGCGTCACCGTCGCGATCCGCAACTACGCCTCGCAGCGCGTATTCGTCGGCGGCGAGGTCAATGGCGCGGGGCTCATCAATCTGCCCGGACGGATCGGCGTGATGGAAGCCATTCTGCTCGCCAAGGGCTTCATGGACACGGCCAAGACGACCGAAGTCGTGCTGATCCGGCGCGGGCGCGACGGCCGCCCGATGATGCGCACGGTCGACGTGGCGGGCTATGTCGCGGGCCGCAATCCGGACGTGCCGTTGCAGGCTTTCGACGTCGTGTTCGTGCCCAAATCCTCGATCGCCGAGGTCAATCTGTTCATCGATCAGTTCATCAATCGCGTCGTGCCGTTCCAGCGCGGCTTCACCTATACCGTCGGCCGGACGAGCAACACGAACTGATATGACCGTGGAATCCCAAACCATGCGCCAAGCGGCCGACCGCAAACAGCCGCTGGCGCTGTCGCGCGGCATGTTCGACACCTTGGTGGCATTGTTCGAAGGGGCGGGCGTCCTCCTCGCCGGTTGGCTCGCCGCCGCCGCGTTGCAGGCGGTCGGCGAGACCGCGCCGATCCCCGCGCACGCGCCCTTGTTCATCGTCGCGTTGGCGGTCGCCTATCTCATTCTTGGCTGGCTCGCGAAACTACATCCGCAGCGCCGCACGCCGGGCGATGCGCCCGGTCTGACGATGCCGCGCGTGCTGGGCGCCAGTTTCGTCGCGTTCGGCCTCGCCGCCGCCGCGTTGGATGCCGCCCCGGCGGGGCCGCTCGCCGTGTGGCTCGCCCTGTGGTTCGTGCTGGCGCTGATCGGCGTCCAGCTCGTCCGGCGCGCGGCGGAATCGATCGAACGCCGCACGACCTTCCGGCGCGCCCCTGTACGCCGCGCCGTGCTGGTCGGCGGCGGGACATCGGCGTTGCGCTTGCTCGAACGTCTGTCGGATGAGGGGGCGGATATCGAGTTCGCCGGCTATTTCGACGACCGCATCACCCGCGTCGAAGGGCTGAACGAGCGATTGCCCTATCTCGGCGATTTGGCGGCGCTGATCGAACACGTGGCCGATCACGAGGATCTGCACGTCTATATGGCGCTGCCCTGGACCGCCGGCCCGCGCATCGCATCGCTGCTCGACCGCTTGCGCTTCCTGCCGATCACGGTGTGGCTGGTGCCCGATCCCGAATTGTCGGCCCTGTCGATGTCGCATGTCGAAGGCGGCGACGGCGTGGTCATGCCCACGCTGATGACGCCGCCGCTGGCGCATTGGGACCGACTGCTGAAAGGTGGTTTCGATTTCGTCGCGGGCTTGGCGATACTGTTGCTGATTTCGCCGATCCTGATCGCGACGGCGATCGCCATCAAACTCGATACGCCGGGCCCCGTGCTGTTCCGCCAGCAACGTAGCGGCCAATTCGGCCGCAAATTCTCGATCTACAAATTCCGCTCGTTGAAGATCGAGAACGCCGACGCCGAAGCCGACAAGCTGGTTTCGGCGCACGACGATCGCGTGACGCGCGTGGGCAAGTTCATCCGCAAATACTCGATCGACGAGCTGCCGCAGATCTTCAACGTGTTGAAGGGCGAGATGTCGCTGGTGGGCCCGCGCCCGCACGCGCCCAAGGCCAAGGCCGACGGGCGGCTCTACGCCGATGTCGTGCCCGACTACGCGATCCGCTATCGCGTAAAACCCGGCATGACCGGCTGGGCGCAGATCAACGGCTGGCGCGGCGAAACCGACACCGAAGACAAGCTGCGCAAGCGCGTCGAGTTCGATTTCCAGTATATCCGCGAATGGTCGTTCTGGCTGGATATGCTGATCCTGCTGCGCACGCCGGCGGCGGTCGTTCTGCCGAAGAACAACGTCTGACGCGCGCGCGATGGCGACGCTCCATATCAACGGCCGCTTCGTCACGCAGCGGCAAACCGGCGTGCAGCGCTTCGCGCTGGAGACCGTGCGCGCGATCGACAGGCTGATGGGCGATCCCGAGTTCGCCGCGCAATGGGATCGGGCCGTGTTCTGGGTGCCGCCGGGCGCGCAAGCGCTGGATTTCGCGCGGATCGAAACGCGTACGGCCGGCCGGTTCTTCAAAGCCGGTTACGGCTGGGAGCAGATCGATCTTCCCTTGGCGTGCCGGGGCGGGGTGCTGCTCAGCCTCTGCAATCTCGGGCCGGTCGCCAAACGCGATCAGGTCGTGGTCGTTCACGACGCCACACCTTGGGTCAGCCCGCAGAGTTTCCGCTTCGCGTTCCGCGCGGCCTACAAAACGCTCGTTCCCGCCTTGGGGCGGATCGCCAAGCGGATCGTCGCGATCTCCGATTTCTCGCGCCGCGAGATCGCGCATTGGTACGGCATTCCCCGCGATCGGATATCGCTGTGCAGCGAAGGCGCGGATCACATTTTGGCGCAGGCGGCCGATACGGCGCCGCTCGCACGAAACGGCTTGATCGATACGCCCTATTTTCTGGCGGTCGGCGTGGGCAGCCCCAACAAGAATATCGATCTGGTGCTGGCGGCGTTCGAACGCGCCGATCTGCCGGCGGGCACGAAGCTGGTGCTGACCGGCAAACGCGATGCCCGTGTACATCCGGCGGGCGATATCCGCGAATCGAATCGCGTCGCGCATCTGGGCTTCGTCAGCGACGGCGAGTTGCGCGCGCTCTACGAAGGTGCCTTGGCGCTGGTCTACCCCTCGCGCTACGAAGGTTTCGGCTTGCCGCCGGTGGAGGCGATGGCGTGCGGCTGCCCCGTCGTGATCAGCGATCAGGAAGCGCTGCTCGAAACATCCGGCAGCGGCGACGCGGCGCTGATCTGCGGCATGGACGATGCCGACGGCTTGGCCGCGATCCTGGCGAAACTCGCGCGCGATGCCGGTATGCGCCAAGACCTGTCTTCGCGCGGGCGCGAACACGTCAAGCGCTTCCAATGGGCGCGCACGGCGCAAGCGCTGCTCGGCTATTGCCGCGAGGCCGCTTCGTGAAGCGCGCGATTTTCCTGCCCTATCTCGTGTTGCGCGGATCGACCGCCGGCGCTGCGCTGATCACCGGTGTGTGCCAGACCTATGTGTTCGCGCGCGTGCTCGATCCGCATAACTTCTCGCTGTTCATCATCATCGGCAATCTTGGCCTGTCGCTGTGGCTGTTCGATCTCGGTATCGCGAAGGTGCTCTACGTCAATCTTCGCGCGCGGTTCCTCGACGGAACCTTGGCGAAGGCCGACGATGCGCCGTCGCTGGGCCGCCAAGCCGCGGGGGTGACGTTCCTCTATATCGGCTTGGCGCTGCTGGGGGCGGCTTGCTGCTTCGCCATCGCCGCGTTATTCGGCGGCGGAGCCGGGCAGGGGATCGAATTCGCGCTGTTCTTCGTCTATGCGGCGCTCAATCTCGCCTGGTTCGCGCTGCGCAATGTCAGCACGGCGGTCGATCGCTTCCTGCATTTCGAAACAATGGAGGTCATGCGCCGCATCCTCCATCTGGCGCTGCTTTTCGCGCTGTTGTTCGGCTTGCCGTTCATGGAATTCCTGCTGGCCAGCAACGCGGTGTGGATCGTGTTGTTCGTGGCGGCGATACGCCGCTTGCGGGCGGAGAACGCTTTCGACGGAACGGGGCCCTGCGCCGCTCTGCGCCATTTCGCCCGCGTCAATCGCCGGCGCTTGATGGAAAGCGGCGGTTACGCGGCGGGCGAGATCTTCGTCTACAACTATCCCTCGCTGCTCGTGCCCGCCGTGATGGGATTGGGCGCGCCGACGATCATCTTCGACACCGCGTTCAAGATCTTCCGTGGCGCCAATGTGCTGTTCTCCGCCGCCTGCGATCTGATGGTGCCGGGGCAGACACGCGCCTTCCAAGCGGGCGACAGGCGCGGCTTGTGGCGCGCGACATTGATCGCGGCGGCGCTGGGCGCGGTCCCGGCGATCGGCCTGTGCGGCTTGCTCGCGATTTGGGGCGATGCGCTTTACGCGTTGTTGCTCGGCAATGCCGCGCAAATGCCGTCGGCGGTAACGCCGATCCTGATATGGCTGATCGCGTGCAACTGGATCCAGACCGTGTCGAATTTCCTGCTGGTCCATACCGGGCATTTCCCCGCGATTGTGCGCGCGGCGGGAATCATGACCGCGATCATGGCCGTGGTCGCGGTCGCCGCCGCGCTGACGGGGATCGACGTCGTTCGCTTCATGGAATTCTACGCCGGCGCTTACGCGCTCGGTGCCGCGCTCTACGCGTGGCTCGCGTTGCGGCTTCCGCTCGCTTTGCGCCGCGCGGAGACCGCGCCATGATCCGTATCGATCCCTGGCTGGTGCTGGGTCGCATCCCGCCGGAGAATTGGCTGATCCTGGCGATCTGCACGCTGGCCTTCGCGTTATTCTATCTGCGCGACTATCGCCGCTGGGGGGCTTTGTCCTTCGCCAGCTATTTCTTCGGCTTCAATTTCTTCCTGAAAATCGTCGTGATGTACCCCTTCGCGTGGTCGGCGCATAACATCGTCGCGACCAGCCGGCATTTCGAGGCGATCCTCGCGCATATCGACACCGCGTTCTATCTGACGCTGACGGGTTTCGTGTGCATGGTGATCGGCATTCTGGTCGCGCGGGTCACGATGCGCGAGGCGCCGCTCGGTTGCCGCCTCGTCTATGGGATCGTCGCCAATGGCTGGAACAGCGGCGGCGGCGTGGTGCTGGGTGTGGGGATCGTGGTCGGATTGACGCTGTTGATGTTCGCCCTCGGGTTCCAGCCGCTGGTCGCGCGCTCGCTGGTGTTCGAGCGCAACGAGCTGCGCCCGATCTACAATCTGTGGAGCCAGATCTTGCCCTTCGTCGCGGTGGCGGTCGTACTTTACGGCGATACGCGCAAGAGCCGCGGCTTCATCGCACTGGGCGTGGCGATCGCCGTGCTGGGCGTGGTCGGCGGCAACCGCACGGTCGCGGTGCTGACGCTGATGCAGATCGCGGTGATGATGTGCATGCCGCGCCGTTTCGGCAATTTGCCGATGCTGCTGCTGGGCGCCGTCGTGCTGGCGAGTGCGGCGTTGTCGATCGCCACCTTGCGCGGCGACACGGTGTCGGGCCGCGATCAACTCGACATGATCCGCGCCTTGCTCTACGGCAACAATCTCTCCGACCTGCGCGATTTCGCGTGGATCCTGTCGGGGCTCGATAGCGTCGATTTCTATTGGGGCAAGACCTATATCGCCGGGTATCTGAGCTTCATCCCGACTTATATGTTTCCCTTTCGCGAGCAATTCGGCTTCGGCCGCGTGACGCCGATGCTCGCCGGCCTCGATCCCGCGTTCCATAGCGGCCTGCGCCCGCCGATCTTCGGCGAGATGTACGTGAATTTCGGCCTGCCGGGTCTGTGCATCGGCGGTTTCGTCTACGGCATTCTGGTCGGGCGGATCATGCACTGGATCGCCGATACGCTCGACGCACCCGCGGATTCGCATTCCTATATTCCGCAATATGTCGTGTGGACGGGATTCTTGGTGCTGCAAATCGTCGATAGTCTCGTGTTCACGCCGGCGTTTTTCGGCGTCTATGTGTTGCTCGCCCTGCTGTTTCTGGGGCGGCTGCTGATTCGGGTGGGGGCGCCGCGCCGATGAATATTCTCTATCTCGTCGAATCCGCCGCGACCGGTGTGGCGCGCAATGTGCTCGATCTCGTCGATGGGGCGATCGCCGCCGGGCATCGCGTGAGCGTGATTTATTCGCCAAAGCGCGAGGACGGCATATTCCGCGCCGGGCGCGAACGGCTTGCCGCCGCCGGCGTGGAATTCACGCCCATCCCGATGCGCCGTGCCCCCGGTCCGTGGGATTTGGCGCCGGTATTGGCGGCGCGCCGCTACATCGCCGCCAGGGGGCCGTTCGATGTGATCCACGGCCATTCGTCGAAAGGCGGCATGATCGCGCGGTTGGCCGGGATCGGTTCCGGCGCGCAGATCGTCTATACGCCGCACGCGATCTCCACCCTCGATCCCGATTTGCCGCTGCCAAAGCGCATCTTCTATCATTCGGGCGAATGGGTGTTGTCGTGCTTGACCGATATTCTGATCGCGGTGTCGACGGGCGAGGGCACGCATCTCGAATCGCTGGGTATTCCGCGCCGAAAAATCCGCGTCGTGCCCAATGGCGCCGAACCACCCAAGCGCACGCGCGCGCGCGAAGCGGTGCGCGCCGAGTTGGGACTGGCGGAAAATCACGTGGCGATCGGTTTCGTGGGACGGCTCAGCCGGCACAAGGCGATCGACGTGATGGTCGCCGCTTTCGCCCGAACGCTGGCGAAGTATCCCGACACGCGGTTGATCGTCATCGGCGATGGCGAATGGCGCGACCAAGCGAAGCGCCAGGCCGTGGATCTTGGCTGCGATGGCGCCATCAGCTGGTTGGGTGCGCGTGAATCCTTGAGCTACTACGCGGGCTTCGATCTGCTGGCGTTGCCCAGCCGTTACGAAGGCTTCAGCTACACGATGCTGGAGGCGGCGGGCATCGGCCTGCCCGTCGTGGCGACCGAAGTGAGCGGAACGCGCGACCTGATCGACGATCGCGAGAACGGCATCATCGTGCCCCGAGTCGGGGATATCGACGCTTTCGCCGCCGCGTTGGCCGAGGTCGCGGGGGACAAGGCGTTGCGCGACTCGCTGGCGAATAACGCGATTTCGCGGATTCGCGGCGGCGGCGTCGCCCGCATGGTTGCGCAAACGCTGGCGGTTTATGCTGACGCCCGGACGAAGGACTGATTCGATGCTGTTCGGAAATCACAAAGCGGCGGCGGCCCCGCAGGCCGATTGGCTGCCCGAGGATGCGGGCGCCGGTCAGCCGCTGTTCACGCTGTTCAACAAGCTGGCGATGCTGCGCAAGGACGATCCGTCTTTCGCCGTGCAGGTGCTGGGCCCGCATCCGGGTTGCGGCGTGTCGACCATCGCCGGCGGTCTGGCGGAGTTCACGGCGCTGAATGTCGACGCGCCCGTGGCGTTGATCGACGCCGATCCGCTGAAGATGTCGCAATTTCAGCGCGTGGGTATCGATGTCGGCGCGAGCCTGCAGGAAGTGCAGCAAGGCAAGGCGAGTCTCGAATCCGCGATGCACCGCATGCGGCGGAGCAATCTATCGCTGATGTCGCTGACGCCGCCGGTCGTCGATCGCAAAGGTTATACGGGTCGCACGCTGTCGATCAGCGCGCTCAGCGAAATCGTGGCGCTGCTGCGCCGGCGCTTCCAATGGATCATCGTCGATAGCGGCCCGGCGCGCGATGTGGCGTTTTCGCTGGTTCTGTCGCGCTTCATGAGCGGGACGGTCGTCGTCGCGGAATCCGAAAAGACCCGCGTGCCGGTGATCCACGAACTGGTGCACCAGGTCTATGCGAATGGCGGAACCTCGCTGGGCGTGGTCATCAACAAGCGCAAGATTCACATCTCCGATCTTCTCTATCGCTTTCTTTGAGCGTCATGGAGCTGCTGAACACGCTCGCGGATGTCGGCTTCGTGGCGCCGCTGCTGGCGGCCGGCGTGCTGATGCTGCTGGCGCGCGGGGCCACCGAACCCGCCTTGCGCTGGGCGATCGCTTTCGTGCTCGCCGCCGCGACGACCGGCCTTCTCAAAACGCTGCTGCGCGGCAGCGCCGAGTTTCCGCATTTTCCCAGCGGCCATGTCTGCGTCGCGGTCGCCTTCTATGGCGGCATGATCTCGATCTTGATGGGCGGGCGCGGCGGCATGTGGCTCAACCTGCCGTTCATCGTTCCGATCGCGCTGCTGTTGGGCTGGTCGCGGGTCGAGACGACGTCGCATAGCTGGGCGGATGTGATCGGCGGTTTCGCGATCGGTGCGATTTCCCTGGCGTTGCTCGGCTGCTGGCGGATGTCGCGGCAGGTCGATGCGTCTTCGCGCAAATGGATGCTGATGGCGATTGTTCTCGCCGTCCCGGTTGGCTTCGCGAGCTATACAAGGCTCGGCCATAGCTGGCGGATGCTGGTCGAATGATGCGCGCGTTCGTCTTCATCTTGCTGCTTCTGCCCGCCGCCGCGGCGGCGCAGACGAATTTCCCGATCGACCTCAATCACGAGCTTCAGCGCCGCTTGCAGGATCGGTCGGATCAAATTGAAAGCGGCGCCATTCCCCGCGACGGCGGCATCGCGCGTCCGGAATCGGCGATGCCGATCGAGGCGGAGCGCGGCGATGTGGTGAGCATCGCGGGCCAGCGCTATCGCCTGTGGGGCATCGCCGCGCCCCGGCCGAACGAGTATGGCGGTTACACCGCCGCGCAGCATTTGCGCCAATTGATCGCGGGCAATCCGGTCACTTGCATCACCACGGGCCAGATGGCGGAACGCTTGCCGCTGGCGCGCTGCCGGGTGAACGGCAAGGATGTGGCGGCCTTGCTGGTCGCGGGCGGTTTCGCGCGCGATTGCCCGCGCCAATCGCGGGGCAATTATGCGGCATTGGAACGCCAGGCGGTGGTCAACGTGGCGGGCGGATTCGATCTGCCGCCGGAATGCGTCGAGGATTAGCGCGAACGCTTGATCGAATCGGCCATTTTCTCCGCGACCATGATCGTCGGAATGTTGAGATTGGCGCGCGGCACGCTGGGCATGACCGACGCATCGACCACGCGCAAACCGCCGACGCCATGCACGCGCGCGTCGACGGGGGAGATCACCGCGTCCCGGTCGTTCGCCGTGCCCATCTTGCACGTGCCGCAGGGATGCCATTGGCCGAAGCTCTTGGCCACGAGATGCGCTTCCAGCGCCGCATCGTCGGCGATCAATTCGTCGATCAACTTGCCGCCGCCGACGAACTCGCGCGCAAAGGTTTTGCGCAAGGCCGGGATCGCGTCGAGCATCAGCCCCGCCGTCGCGGTCAGCGCGTAATTGCGGAAGGTTTTAAGGCCGAGCTTCTTCGCCCAGCCGCCGTAACTCGACGGGGCGGGCGCGATCAAATGCCGTGCGAGCGGATCGGTCTCGACCAACCGCGCAATCAAGCGCACCGCACCCTTCAAGCGCGCGCGGTCGGAGGCTTCGGCGAGGAACTGGAAATTGGCGACCGGCTTCAAGCGTTCGCCTTGGCGTTCCAAGACGACGCTGCCGCGCGAGGCGGGCTTGTTGATCCAGGCGATGAAGGTCGCGATGCGCTCGCCCAGCGGATGCCAGGCGGATTTCGCGGCGGCCATCAGGAACATGTCGTTCGGGTCGTTCCCGACGCCGGAAGAATAGCGCAGACCCAAATGGATATGCCGGCGCGTCGTGCCTTTGAGTCGCGCTTCGGGCCGCAGCAATGCGGATACGGAAATGCCGGGATGTTCCTGCAAGTTCCGGCCGACGCCGGGTAGGTCCGCGCGCGGCGTCAGCCCCAGGTGCTGCAAGGCGAGCGCGTCGCCGATCCCTTCGCGCAGCAGCAAGCCGGGCGATTGCAGCGCGCCGGCCGAGACGATCGTCTCGCGCACCGCGATCTCGCGCGTTTCGCCGCCGTTGCGCAGCTTGAGGCCGCGCACGATCCTGCCGTCCCATATGAAGCCCGCGACTTCGGTATCCGAGACGATCGTCAAATTCGAACGTTTGCGCACTTCGGTGGTGAGATAGCCGCGCGCGGTCGAAACGCGATGTACGCCGTCGTTCGACAGCGTCATCGGGAAGACGCCGTCGCCGTACTCGCCGTTCTGGTCGGCGAGTTGGGCGAAGCCCAGTGCGCGGCAGGCCTCCTCCGTTGCGATCGACAGCAACGGCCATTTGTCGCGCGGGATGCGATGGATCGGGATCGGCCCGCTTTGCCCGTGCAACGGCCCGTCGAAATCGAGATCGCGTTCGAGCTTGCGGAAATAGGGCAGAACATCTTCCCAGCCCCAACCGGCGGCGCCCATGCGGACCCATTCGTCGTAATCGTCGGGCGTGCCGCGATTGGCGATCTGTCCGTTGATGCTGGACCCGCCGCCCATCAGGCGGGCTTGCTCGTAAGGCCGCGTTGGCGGCCAGCTAGCGGGATCGTTGTGGCTGATCGGCCCCAACCGCGCGGGCAGATCTTTCCAATGATTGCCGGGATCGAACGCCGCAAAGCCCGGATACATGTCGAGGATCGCGGGCGTTTCGCGCCCCGGCGGCAGATCGCGCCCGGCTTCGATCAGCATCACCTGCGTGGCGGGATCTTCGGACAGGCGGCTGGCCAGCACGCAACCGGCCGATCCGCCGCCGACGATCGCGAAGTCGATATTCATGCGCGCGCGAGGAAAGCTTGCAGGCCCGCTTCGGCGACTTCCGCGTCTTGGGCGGTCGACCCGGAGCTGACGCCGATCGCGCCGACGACTTCTTCGGTGCCCGGCAAGGTCAGCGGCAAGCCGCCCGCCAGGATGGTGAAGCGGCCTTGAAGCTGCGTGTTGACGCCGAACCCGGCCACACCGGGTTGCGCGGCGGCGGCAAGCGCGGACGTGGGCTTGCGCGATCCGGCGGCGGTGAAGGCCTTGTTGATCGCGATATCGATGGCGATGAATTTCGCCCCGTCCATGCGATGGAAGGCGACGAGATGGCCCGCCGCGTCGACCACGGCGATGTTCTGCGGCACGCCAATCTCGCGCGCCTTAGCCGCGGCCGCGGCGATCACGATTTGCGCGAGGTCCGCGCCGATATTCTTCACGATGTTCATATCAGCCTTTCACCGAACCCTTGGTCAGGCCGGAAACGATCAACCGGCCGAGCAGGGCGAACACGATCAGGATGGGCACGATGGCGAGTGTGGCGGCGGCGGTCAGCGGCCCCCATTCGCGGCCGAAGAAGCCGATGAAGCTGTAGATCAACGGCTGGATGGGCCTGAGCCAGGGTGCATCGATCATCACCGATCCGGCGACGAATTCGTTCCACGATCCGACGAAAGCGAGCGTACCCGCCGCACCCAATGCCGGGCGCGACAAGGGCAGCATCACGTGGCGCAACACGCCGAAGCGCGTGGCACCGTCGATGATCGCGGCTTCGTCCAGTTCGCGCGGAATGCCCTCGATCGTGCCCTTCACCACCCAAATCGCCATGGGCAATTGGTGCGCCGCGTAGATCAGCGGCAGCGCATAAGGCGTGTTCACGAGCCCGAGATGGACGAAATAGACGTAGTTGGGAATCAGCAGCGCTGCCGCCCCCAGCGATAGCGGGATTGACGCGACGACCAGCAGGAACAGGCTTTGCCGGAAGGGGAAGTCGAAGCGGTCGAAAGCGTAGGCGGCGGGTAGCGCGCATGCCAGCGCCATGACGACCGCCACGCCCGAATAGAACAGGCTGATCATGAAGCTTTGCGCGAAGCCGGAAACGAACACGCGCTCGTAATGCACGTTGGTCGGCTCGAAGCCGACGAAGCGCGGCGGCATCGCGAAGATCACGCTTTCGGGCTTGATCGAGGTCAGCATGCCCCAGAACAAGGGCAGCAGATTGATCACGATCAGCGCCGCGATGGGCAGGATCAACGCGAGGGTGGCGCCGAGCCCGAGCTTCGGGCGGAGAAGGGCGGAGGCGGATGTGCCGGCCATCGTCACGCCTTCCACTTGGTGAAGCGGACATAGGCGACGACCAAGATGATGTTCCCGGCGAACATCAGCAGCGCCATCGCGGTCGCCCCGCCCAGATCGAAATTGACGAAGGCGCGCTCGTAAACGTCGATCGCCAAGATGCGCGTCGCATCGCCCGGCCCGCCGCCGGTCGTGACCAGCGGCGTTTCGACCGTGTTGATGTTGGAGAGCGTCAGCACGATCGCGACCAGCAGCAGCGGCGTCTTCAGCAGCGGCAGCGTGATGCGCCGGAAAACCTGCCAGCCGTTCGCGCCGTCGATGCGCGCGGCTTCGGTGTAGTCGTCGGGAATGCCTTTGAGGCCCGCGAGCAGGATGATGACGGCATAGCCGATGCGCTTCCATACCGAGATCGCGATCAGCAGCGACATGGCGCCGGCGGGCGAGGTCAGCGGCTGGAAACTGCCGAAGCCGAGCGCGCGCGCGGCCCAAGCGGCGAGGCCGATATCGTTGAGGAACACCCAGCGGAACAACAACGCCGCCACGACGGTCGAGATGATCCACGGCACGATCACGATGATCTGCACCAGAAAGGCGAAGCGCGGGGCGAGGCGGTCGATCCACACCGCGAGGCCCAATGCGATCGCGATCGTGATGACGACCGAGAAGCCGGTATGGATGAACGTGCGTAGCAGCGTGGCGCCCATATCGGGCTCGTCCAGCAGGCGCGCGAAATTCTTGAAACCGGCGAAGCCCATCGGCGCGCCGTAGCGGATATCCTGCAGGCTGTACCAACCGCCGTAGAAGACGGGCGCGAACAGCACGAGGCCCAACAGCGCGAAGGCCGGGGCGATATAGGAATAGGCGCTGACGGTGCTGCTGCGCATCTGCTCGGATACTTCGTCGGGAAAAGAAAGGGGCGGGCGCGTCCGGCGCACCCGCCCCGGATCGTCAGCGGTTGTTGCGGCGGTTGAAGTCGCGCTCGGCGCGTTCCAGCGCTTCCTTCGGCGACAAGCCGTTGGTCACGACTTCCTGCGCCGCCTTGTTCAACGCCTGGCGATAGCCGCCGACGCTGAACGCGATGGGGGCCAGCCAGCCCGCCGTGGCCGAACCTTTGCCCGCGACCGCGAGATAGGCGTTGGCCGGGTCGGCGAAGAACTGGGGCATCGTCGCCGGGGTGGAGGCGAGGCCCGGCGTCTGGCCGCCCATATTCACCCAAATCTTGTCGGCTTCGGCGCCACCCATGTACTCGACGAACTTGCCGGCGAGGTCGACATTCTTGCCCTTCGACCATACGCCGACGGCCCAGCCCGCCATCACGCCCGGCGAGTGCGGCTTGCCGTCCACGCCCGGGTACAGCATGAAGCCGACCTTGTCCTTGCCCATGCGCGCTTGCAGCGTCGAGACGCGCACGCTCGCCCCCGTGATCATCGCCACGCGGCCGGCGCTGAATTGTTCGTAGAGGTCGTCCACGGTCCAGCTCGTAACGAGCTTGGGCGTCACCTCGTGCTTGGTGACCATATCGGTTTGCAGCGTCAAACCTTCGATACCGGCCGGGGTGGCGAAGCGGCCGCGGCCTTGGGCGTCGAACAGATCGCCTTGCTTGGCCAGCATGTAGGGGATCACGATCTGCGGATCGGGCTGGGCCTCGCTCCACGCCTGACCGAATCCGTAACGCGTGACGGCGCCGGACGAGTCCTTCGCCGTTAGCTTCTTCGCCGCGTCGATGAAGGCGGGCCAAGTCGTCAGCTTGTCGGGATCGATGCCCGCTTCCTTCAGCAGGTCGGGCCGATAATAGAGGCCGACATAGTTGCGCGACTGGAACATGCAGTATTGCTTGCCGTCGACTTGGCAGAGGTCCCAATAGGCGCCGGCATTGTCTTTCTTGCGGTCGGCCGACCATTTGTCCACGAACAGCTTGTTGAGGTCGGCGAGCGAGCCCGACTTGATCGCGTCGCCCAACAGATCGGTGATGACCCACACGATGTCGGGCGCCGTGCCCTGCTGCGCCGCCGCCAGGAATTTCGGCGTCATCTGATCCCACACCTGCGGCTCGACCGAGACCTTGGCGCCGGGATTGGCCTTCTCGAAATTGGCGATGATTTCGGCCAGCGCCTTTTCGCGCGGCGCGTTGCCGGCGGGGTTGAGGAAAGTCCACATGCGGATCGTTTGCGCGCTGGCGTCGGCGATGCCGCCCGCGAGTGTCGCGATCGCAAGTCCGGCGAGCAAAGCGGCGCGCCGCGTGAATTGGCGTTTCATCTGCTTCTTCTCCCTTGGTGGTCGGTTATGGTTTGACGATTTCGGATTGGGCCGCGATATCGCGCAGCGCCCCGTCGAGCGAGCGGCCCAGATGCAGGCGGATGGCGGTGGCAAGGCCGGGCGCGTCGCGCGCGACCAGCGCGTTGATGATCGCGGCGTGTTCCGCACTTTCGCTGGCGAGGCGCGCGCGCCAGCCGTCGCTGCCGCGCTGGACCCAGGCGCCGAGCAATTGCATCTGGATGCCGTGATAGATCGTCGCGAGCAGGCGGTTGCCGGACGCTTCGATCAGCGTCTGGTGGAACAGCGCGTTGAGCTCGATATGGCGGCGATGCGTCAGCTCGCCCGGCGCGTCCAATTCACGCTGGATTTCCTCGAGCCGGCGCACGGCTTGCGCGTTCTCGCCGCGCATCAACGATGCGACCGCGAGCTCACCCGCGTTCTGTTCGAGGCCGATGCGCACCTGCCAGAGTTCCGCCACATGGCGGGGCGACGGCACGCGAATGCGATAGCCGCGACGCGGTGTGGCTTCGATGAAGCCTTCGGCGGCGAGGCGCTGCAACGCTTCGCGGATCGGCGTCAGGCTCACCTGGAAGCGATCCGCGAGGTCTTGCAGGATCAAACGCTCGCTGGCGGCCAGATCGCCGAACAGGATCGCTTCGACCAGACGACGATAAATCGCGTCGGCGACGGTTTCGCCGGGGCCTTCGGGCGTTTCGTCGAAGAAACCCGCGCGTTCACTCGGCTGCATGGCGGCCTCCGGTCGAATGATCGTCGCTGGCGAAGGCGGCGAGCATTTCCGGTTTCGGCTCGGCGCCATGGCCGGGCCGGTCTTGCGCTTCGAAGGCGCCGTCGGCGTATTGCAGCGGCACTTGGGAAAGATCGTCGCGCAGCGGATTGAGCAGACGGTTCGCTTCGTAGCAGACGAAGTTCTTCGCCGCCCGGCAGGCATGCAAGGCGGTCGACACGCCGATCGCCGAGCCCACGCCATGCGGGGCGAGCCTCATGCCATGCTTGGTGCACAGCGCGTCGATCGCCATCATGCCGGACACACCGCCCGCGCGCGTGATATTGGGTTGCACGAAGTCGAGCGCGCCCGCCTCGGCGAAGCGCGTGAATTGCGAAATGTCGAATTCGTTTTCGCCGGCCCCGATAGGGACGGGCGACGCCTTGCGCACCTTGGCGAGTGCTGCGGCATCGTCCGGCGGGATCGGTTCTTCGAGCCACATCACGCCATAGGGCGCCACGGCCTTGGCGACTTCGATCGCGCCGTCGACGTCGTAAGCCGCATTGGCGTCGAGCATGATCGGCATGTCGCCGCCCAGCGCTTGGCGCAACGCGGCGACATGCGCGGCATCGGTCGACGCACCCCGGCCGACTTTCAGCTTCACGCCCTTGAAGCCCTTCTCGGCGAATTCCAATGCGCGCTCGATGGACTCGCCCGTCGTCGGAAAGAACGGCACCGAGCCGACATAGGCGGTGACCTTGCCGGGCGTGCCGCCCAGCAAGCGGCACAAAGGTTGACCCGCCGCGCGCGCTTTCATGTCCCACAACGCGCTGTCGACGGCGCTCAGCGCTTCCATCGCGGGGCCGCGCGTTTGGCCGAGCGCGAAGAAATAGGCTTTGAGATCGCGATAGGCGTCGGCGGGCGTTTCGAATTCGACGCCGAGCAGTGCTGGGCGGATCACGTTCTCGATCAGCGAGGCCGACATGCGCGGATGCGGCAGGCCGAAGGCCTCGCCCCAGCCGCGATGGCCGTTCTCGTCCGTCGTTTCGACGATCGTGGAGAACTGGCCGCTGCGCTCGATCCGCTGGAAATGGGCGGCCGGCCGGCGCAGGCTCATCGGCACGCGTTCGATGCCGCCATAGATCTTGGCGAAGGAAGCATGCAGGGCGTAGACGCGCAGTTCGGTGATCTTCAAGGCGATATCCTCACTATTTCATAATTTATAAAAAATGACCGATACGGGAGTCAATCTGGCTAAATACCTGGGGAAAACCCATTCAAAATACCGGATTTATTGATAGATTCGGCATTCTTGGCATTCAGGCCGTCCATTTTTTATAAATTATGACTCGCCGGATATCCGAATCGTGACCTGCTGGGCGGGGGCTTCGGCGGCGGCTGGGTCGCTATCGGTTGCGGAGCCGGGCCGGGAGGGGTAATGCCCTTCTCCCGCCGTTCTTGCCCCCACCGAAACAGCACGAAATGCCGATCAAGATTCCGGACGATCTACCCGCCGTCGCCGCTTTGGAGTCCGAAGGCGTCGTCGTGATGCGCGAGAAAGACGCCATCCGCCAGGACATCCGCCCGCTGCGCGTGGCGCTGCTGAACCTGATGCCGGACAAGATCCGCACCGAAACGCAATTCGCGCGTTTGCTGGGTGCCACACCGTTGCAGATCGAATTGACGCTGGTGAAGCCGACCGATCACGTGTCGCGCAACACGGCGGCCGATCACATGTCGGCCTTCTATCGCCCCTGGGCGGATATCAGCGCGGAGAAATTCGACGGCATCATCGTTACCGGCGCACCGGTCGAAAAAATGCCGTTCGAAGAGGTTTCGTACTGGGACGAGCTGTGCCGCATCTTCGATTGGACGCGCACGCATGTCCATTCGGCGCTGCATATCTGCTGGGCGGCGCAAGCGGCGTTGCGGCACTTCCACGGCGTGCCAAAGCATGCGCTGCCGGCGAAAAAATTCGGCGTATTCCCGCATCGCAATCTGGCGCCGGCGTCGCCGTATTTGCGCGGCATCTCCGACGATCTGGCGATCCCGGTATCGCGCTGGACGGAAACGCGCCGCGAAGACGTCGCGGTGATCGACGGGTTGAAGCCGCTGCTCGATTCCGACGACGCGGGAATTTGCTTGGTCGAAGAACAAGCGCGCCGCACGCTCTACATGTTCAACCACTTCGAATACGATTCCGACACGCTGGCGAACGAGTATTTCCGCGACGTGAAGGCGGGCTCGGAAATCGCGTTGCCCGCGCATTATTTCGAGAACGACGATCCCCAGCGCCCGCCCGCCAATCGCTGGCGCAGCCACGCGCATCTATTCTTCGCGAACTGGATCAACGTGATCTATCAATCGTCGCCGTTCGATATCGGCACGATCGGGACGAAGCCGAAGACTTAACCCTGAATGGCGGGCCGGGCGAGGCGGGCTTGCGCGGCGAGGCGGATGCCCGCATTCGCGGCACCGTAGCCGGCATAGCCGTCGCGCTGCACGATCTCGAAGAAGAAGCCGCCGTCGAGCGTGGCCGTATAGGCTTGCAGGAACACGCCGCCCGCGTCGTGGTCGTAGAGAATATTCAGCGCCTTGAACGCGTCGATCTCGGCGGGCGATAGGTCGGTGCGGACCTCGAGATCGTCGTAGTAATTCTCCGGGATCGACAGCATATCGACGCCGCCCGCTTTGAGTGCGGCGACCGTCGCCTTGATGTCGGCGGTGCGCAGCGCGATATGCTGCACGCCCGAGCCGAAGAAGTCGGTGACGAACTTCGCCGACAGCGTGCGATGGCTTTGCGAGCCGTTGAGCACAAGGCGGAACCCGGTCGCATCCTTGGCGCCGAGGCCGCTTTCGACGACCTGGCTCTGGACGACACCGCCGGGATCGAGCACGGCTTGCGTGGGCGTCTTCCGCGCGTCGAGCAGCGAGGTGTAGAACAGCAGCCAGGTCAGCATTTCCTCGTACTGCATGCTCTGCGAGACGTGATCGACCGCGAACAGGCCGGTACCCGCGGCCGGCATGCCGGTGGGGACGAAGTCGACCTCCGACCATTTGCCGAGCGCGCCGTCGACGAAATAGAGCAAGCTGCCGCCCACGCCGCGTACGGCGGGAATGTCGAGCTCGCCGGGGCTGACCGCGCCCTTATGCGGCGTATCGAGCAAGGCGCGTGCGCGTTCGAGCGTCGCGGTCGCATTGGGCACGTTCAGCGCCAGCGCGCAGACCGACGTGCCATGCGTGATCTGATAGGAATGCGCGAAGCCTTCCTTGTCGCTGTTCAGCACGATGCGGATTTCGCCCTGGCCCCATAGCGACACGTCCTTGGACCGGTGCTGGCCGGACTTGGCGAAGCCGAGCGCCGTCAGGAATTTCTCGAAGCCGGGCCGGTCGCCTTCGTCGACCGCGAACTCGACGAACTCGACTTTGCGCACCGGGGCGGGCGGGGGCATCTTCACGGCACCCGGCACGGCGAGTTTCGATTTGCGCTGGGTTTCGTCCATCAGCGCGATCAGCGAGCGGCGGCCGTCGAGCGCCACCGAGCGCGCGGAGCCCGCGCGGAAGCGATCGTTGAAAATCTCCAACGACAGATGGCCGTCATAGCCGGTGGCCGTCAGCGCATCCATGAAGGCGACCATGTCGAAATCGCCTTGGCCCGGCAGGCAGCGCCAATGGCGGCCCCAGGAGAGATAATCCATCTGGAGCTTCGGCGCGTCGGCGATCTGGACCAGGAAGATGCGGTCGCCCGGGATCGCGCGGATGGGTTCGAGGTCGAGCCCGCGCGCGAAGATATGGAACGTGTCGAGCACCGTGCCGACTTGCGGATGGTTGGCGCGGCGCACCACTTCCCAGGCGTCGCGATAGTCGTTGATATGCTTGCCCCAGGCGAGCGCTTCATAGGCGACGCGAAGCCCGCGCTTGGCGGCGCGCTCGCCCAATTCCTTGAAATCGGCGGCGAGGCGGTCGATGCCGCCTTGCGCGTCCGGCGCCACGCTCGAGCACACGAACAGCAGATCGGTGCCGAGTTCGTGCAGCAGATCGAACTTCCGCTCGGCACGGTCGAAGGTGCGCGCGCGCTTTTCCGCTGGCATGCCTTCGAAATCGCGGAAGGGCTGGCACGTGACGATCTTGAGGCCCAGATCTTCGCACAGGGCGCGTACTTCCTTGGGCGAGCCCGGATGCGCGATCAGATCATTCTCGAACAGCTCGACCGCGCGGAACCCAGCGGCGGCGATCGCTTCCAGCTTCTCGCGCAGATTTCCCGACAGGCAGACCGTGGCGATCGATGTGCGCATGGCGGGAACCCCTCAATAGGAGATGCGGGCGTGGGCGCGCAGCGTTTCGGGCGTCGTCGTGGCGAAGCCGAAGAATTCGAGATAGGCGGGGATCTGTTCGAACAGCATATCCACACCGATCTGCGTGCGGCAACCGCGCGCTTTGGCGGCCGACAGGAAGGCGGTCGTTTCCGCCTTCATCACCACTTCGCCCACGAAAGTTTCGGGTTCGAGCAGCGAAACGTCCAACGGCATGGGATCGCCCGCGTTCATGCCCAGCGGCGTGGCGTTGACCACGATATCGAAACCGCGCGGATCGTTGTCGCCGGTTTCGACGCGCAAAGCGGGGTAGTGGCGCACGAGGCGCGCGGCGAGGCCGTCCATCGCCGCCGCGTCGAGATCGTGAAGCGCGATCCGGGCCGCCCCCGACGCCGCCAGCGACGCCGCGATGGCTGAGCCGACACCGCCGGCGCCGACGATCAATGCGCGCGCGCCCTCGATACGCTGGCCCTTGCGCTTCACGCCGCGCACGAATCCTTCGCCGTCGAACATGTCGCCGATCAGCCTGCCGTCGGCATCGCGTTTGACCGCGTTGCAGGCCCCCGCGATGCGCACGGCGGGGCTCGCCTCGTCCAGCATCGCGACGACCGAGACCTTGTGCGGCATCGTGATCAGCGCGCCGTCGACATTCGTGAAGCGGAAGATAACGGGGAGTGCTGCGGCGAAATCGCCCGCGCGCACGCCCATCGGCACGACGCAGGCGTTGATGCCGTTCGCTTCGAAATACGGGTTGTAGATCATCGGCGCCTTGAACGTCGCTGTCGGGTCGCCGATATGCGCGATGATCCGCGTATTGCCGTCGAGGGACATGGGTTTCCCCCGCACCGCCATCAGGCCGCGATCAGCAGACGGCGCATCGCGTCGATCGCGACGGGATAGCCGCCCGCACCCAGGCCGGCGATGACCGTCGTCACGACGGGCGACATCAGCGAGCGATGATAGATCGGCTCGCGCTTATGGATGTTGGAGATGTGGAACTCGACGATCGGGCCGGGGAACATTTTGAGCGCATCCATCACCGCCATCGAGGTGAAGGTGAAGGCGGCGGGGTTGATCAGGATACCGGCGGCGGGGCGGTCGATCGCCTCGTGAATCCACCCGATCAGAGTCTCTTCGCTGTTGGTCTGGCGGAATTCGAGCGGCACATCGCCCGCCGCTTCGCGGCACATCGCTTCGACCTCCGCCAGCGTCGTGCGGCCGTAGATTTCCGGCTCGCGCTTGCCCAGGCGGTTGAGATTGGGGCCGTTGAGAACGTAGATCGGCTTCGACATGCGTTTAACCCTGGTAGCCCATCGCGCGGGGCAGCCACAAAACCGTTTCCGGCACGAAGGTGATCAGCGCCAGCGCCGCGATCATCGCCCACAGGAAGGGCAGCACGTCGCGCACGAGGTCGCGCAACGGCACTTTCGCGATGTTGGTCATGATGAACAGCAGCAAACCGTAGGGCGGCGTGATCAGCCCCAGCATGATGTTGAACACCGCGACGACGCCGAAATGGATCATGTCGACCCCCAGCGCTTTGGCGGTCGGCAACAGCACGGGCACGATGACCAGCAGGATCGTCGTGCCTTCCAGAATACAGCCGAGGATCAGCAGGATAACGTTGACCAGGATCAGGAACTCGATCTGGCTCAAATTCCAGCCCGCGATCAGATTCTTCAGCAGTTCGGGGATGTTCTCGATCGTGACGATATAGTTCAGCACCAGCGCGCCCGCGATCAGCATGCCGATCGACGCCGAAACGCGCATGCTGCGCATCAACGCGCCATAAAGATCGCGGAAGCCCACGCTGCGATAGAGCCCGGCCGAGATCAGCAGCGCATAGGCGGCGGCGACGGCCGCCGCTTCGGTCGGCGTCGTCACGCCGCCATAGATGCCGCCGAGCAGCACGACCGGCATCATCAGTGTCGGCAACGCGCGCCAGGTGATGCCGGGGATCTCGCGGATCGGTACCGGTTTTTCGACCGGGAATTTTTTGACCTTCGCCTGCCAGTCGACGATCAGCATTTGCGACGCCGCCATCAGCAAGCCGGGGACCACGCCGCCCAGGAACAGGAACCCGATCGACGCGTCGGAGATCAGCGCGTAGAGCACCATCGGGATCGACGGCGGGATGATCGGCCCGATGACCGAGGACGCCGCCGTCAGCGCCGCCGCGAAGCTCGCCGTGTAGCGGTTGTCGCGGGTCATCATGACCTGCATCATCTTGCCGGTTCCCGCCGCGTCGGCGATGGCCGAGCCCGACATGCCCGCGAAAATCACGCTTTGCAGCACGTTGACCTGGGCGAGGCCGCCGCGGAAGCGCCCGACCAGCGCGTTGCAGAAGCCGAGCAGGCGGTCGGTCATGCTGCCGATATTCATCAGCTCCGCCGCCAGCACGAACAGCGGCACGGCCAGGATGATGTAGTTGTTGTACATGCCGTTCAGGATCTGCTCGGCGGCGATGCCCATATCCTGCCCGGCAAGCAGGAGATACAGGATCGAGCCCGCGATCATCGCGTGACCGATGGGCAGTCCCAGCAGCGACAGCAGCGTGATCGCGACCAGGGCGATCGACCAGGGGGATGCGAAGTTCATACGCCCGAATTCGCTTTGGTGGGATCGAAGGCGTCCGGTGCGCCGCCCTTCAACGCGCGGAAGCCCAGCCACAGATAGCGGACGATCGCGGCGACGGCGAAGATCACGTAGATGAGATAAAGCCAGTCGAAGCGGATTTTCATATAGGCCGTGCGCTGCACGCGCATGAAGGCGACGTAATCGGCGATCGCGGGCAGCGAAACGAGATAGAGGCCGACGAGGCCGGCGGCGGTCACCAGGCACATGACGCGCCTGGTTCCGTCGCCGACCGCGCCGTAGAGAAGGTCGAAGCGGATTTCCTCGTCCTCGCGCAGGACGAACGCGGCCGCCCATAGAACGAGCCAGATCCACAGCACGATGCTGAGTTCGTGCGTCCATCCGACCGGGAAGTTGAGCGCGTAGCGGAATACGATCTGGATCAGGAAGGCGAGGAACATCGCGGCGAGCATCGCCACCGCGACGGCCTCGGCCCCCTTCGCCAGAATTTTCGCGACGCGCGTCATCGCCTCAGAGCGCGTTGATCTTATCGACCATGCCGGCCGGCCACGCCTTGGCGAGGTCGGAGGCAAGGTATTTCTTCTGCGCGAAGTCGCGGAACGCGGCCAAGTTCGGCTCGTACACGTCCAGACCCTGCGCCTTGAAGAATGCGACCAGCTCGCCTTCCTTCTTCGCGTGCTCGGCGTTGCTCCAGCCCACGGCCGCGTCGGCCGCCGCCTGGAACTGGGCGCGCTTGGCTTCGCTCATCGCGCGCCAGGTGCGGGCCGACACGGTCAGCAGATCGAAGCCGACGAGATGCGAGGTCAGAATGATCTGGTTGCTGACCTCGTAGAACTTCATGTTCTGCACGTTCGGCAGCGGGTTGTCCTGACCGTCGATGGCGCCGGTCTGCAGGCCGGTATAGACCTCGGCATAGGCCATCGGTACCGGATTGGCGCCGATCGACTGGCCCAGGAACTGCCACGCGTCGCCGCCGGGCATGCGCAGCTTCACGCCGGCGAGATCGGCGGGGGTGTTGATCTTCTTGCGGCCGCGCAGGCCGACATGGCGCGCGCCGAAATAGGTGGGCGCGAGGATGCGGATGCCGAGCTGTTCTTCGGCCATGTTCTTCATCTGCTGGCCGACGTCGCTCGCGAACACCTTTTGCAGATGGGCGGCGTCGCGGAACAGATAGGCGGCGGTCATGATCGACCACGCCGGGATCTGGTTCGACACGTCCTGCGGGGCGATATTGCCCATCTCGAGATTGCCGCGCTGAAGGGCGACGAGCTCAGTGCCCTGCTTGAACAGGTTGCCGCCGTAAAAGAGCTGCATCGTGTAGTCGGCTTCGACCGCGGCCGAAAAGCGCTTCATCATCTCGGCGCGGATGTCCTGTTCGGAGAACACGGCCGAGAAGCGGATCGTCGGTTTGGCTTGGGCGAAAGCGGCGCTGCCCATCGCGAGCGAAGCGGCGCCGGTGGCCAAGAAGGCGCGGCGAGACGGTGTGAAATTCATGAGGGGTCCTCCCAATCAATGGCGGCGCGGTTTGCGCGTCCGATGCGAGAGATTTGATTGGATAAAGATCATAGTCAATGAAAAAAGACGAAATCTCATATATTATGGATGACGTCGTATTTTCCCCGACGCCGGTTGGGGTGATATACCCTGCCGGCTAAGGGCAAGGATTCGCATGGCTTTCGATCTCCAAACCGGGACGCTCGCCGACAAGACCTACGACAAGGTCCGGGGCGATATCATTTTCGGGCGCTTGGCGCCGGGAAAGCGCCTGCGCATGGATCGACTCGTCCAGGATTACGGGGCGAGCGTGAGTACGCTGCGCGAAGTGCTGAACCGGCTGACGTCGGAAGGCTTCGTCGTGGCGGAAGGCCAGCGCGGCTTCGATGTCGCACCCGTCTCGATGGCGAATTTCGAGGAAGTTGCGGCGTTGCGCCTGCTGCTCGAAACGCACGCGATCCGCGACAGTTTCGCGGCGGGCGATGTGGAATGGGAAGGGGCGGTCGCCGCCGCCCATCACAAGCTCGAAGCGATGGAACGCCGGATGCTTGCGGGCGAGACCCAAGCGACCGAAACTTGGAAGGGCTACGACCGCGAATTCCATCAAGCGCTGATCGGCGCTTGCGGTTCGCAGACGCTGCTCGATCTCTACGGCGACGTTTACGACCAGTATCTGCGCTATCAGATGGTCGCGGTCGTGTTTCGCGGCCGTGCCGCCGCCGACGAGCACAAGAAGCTGCTCGATTGCGCGCTGCGCCGCGATGCGCCGGCCGCTTGCGCGATCCTGCGCGCGCATATCGATGGCTGCATCGCGCATACGCGCAAATTGGGCGTGCTGCCATGAGCGGCAAGATCGTCGTCCTCGCCGAACATGCCGCCGAAACGGTGGCCGACACGATTTATCGGCGCATCCGCACCGACATTCTGGCGGGCCGGCTGGCGCCATCGGCGAAGCTGAAACTCGACAAGCTCAAAACCGATTACGGCGCCAGCGTTTCCACATTGCGCGAGATCCTCAATCGCCTCGCGTCGGAACGCCTTGTGGTCGCGGAAGGGCAGAAGGGGTTCCAGGTCTCGCCGGTCTCCGTCGCCAATCTCAAGGAAATCGCGGCACTGCGCCTGCTGCTGGAATGCGACGCGATCGAGCGTTCGTTCAAGGCGGGCGACGTGGATTGGGAAGCGCGGATCGTCGCGGCGCATCACAAGCTGACGCGTTTCGAGGAGCGCATGGCGGCGGGCGTGCCCGACACGGCCGAGCAGTGGAAGCGCTACGATTGGGAATTCCATCAGGCGCTGATCTCCGCCTGCGGCTCGAAAACGCTGATCGCGGCGCATGCCGGCGTGTTCGACAAATATCTGCGCTACATGATGACGTCGCTCAGCTTCCGCGGGGACATTTCGTCGAACGAGCATCGCGAGATGGTCGATTGCGCGATGCGCCGCGACGCCGCCGCGGCCTGCGATTCCCTGCGCCGCCATGTCGAAGGCGGCATGAGCCACGCGCTGGCGCTGGGCAAGCTGCGTTAGCTTCGTGCGGCGACCGCGTCAGGCAGGGCGGTGCGGCCTTGCGCGACTTCGATCTCGCGGCGCGGCAGCGGGAAGACGATGCCGAGTTCGTCGAAGCGCAGCTTCATGCGGCGATTGAATTCGCGCCCGATCGCCCATTGGCGAATGGGGCGCGTCTTGATCCGCGCCACGATATGCACGGCCGATTCCTCGAACTTGTCGACGCCGAGCACTTCCAAATCATCGAGGATGTCGTCGCGATAGGCGTCTTCGGCCGCTAGGCCCGCGAAGATCTCGCGCAAGACCGCGATCACGCGATCGGTGTTCTCGCGATAGCCGACGCGCACGTCGAGCAGATAGAACGAGAAATCCTTCGTGAGGTTGCTGATCTGCGTGATCGCGCCGAAGGGGATCGTGTGCACGACGCCCGACATGTCGCGCAGCTTGATCGTGCGGATCGTCATGCCTTCGACGAAACCGCCGGTCCCGTTGATGTTGGCGACGTCGCCGACATTCACCGTATCCTCGGCCAGGATGAACATGCCGGTGATGACGTCCTTCACCAGCGTTTGCGAGCCGAAGCCGATGGCGAGACCCACGACGCCGGCCCCCGCGATCAGCGGCATGACGTTGACGCCGATCTGCGACAGCACCGACAGCGCGGTCAGCAGGCCGATCACCAGGAAGATCGCGTTGCGGATCAGCGGCAGCAGCGTGCGCAGGCGCTGATTGCGCACCAACATTTGGCCGTTCGCGTCGCGCCGGTCGAGATGATAGGCGATCGTCGCGTCGGCGATTTCCCACACGATATAGGCGAGCAGCAGGCTGCCCGCGATCCCGGCGAGGCGCGGCGCCACGAACGCGCCGACCGGTGTCGCCAGCAACGCGCCGAGATCGATCTGCCAGGCGAGCAAGATGGCGGCAGCGCCCGCGATGCGCACCGCCCAGATCGCGGCGACGCGCGCTTTGCGCAGATATTTGCCCGCGCGCAATTCGAAGGCCGGAGCGTTGCGCGTCCAGCCTTGCGATGTGGCGCGCAGGCGTTCGAACAATCTTTCGATCTGGGCGAGGCAGAATTGGACGAGGACGACGGCGAGGAACGTGACCGCCGTGCCCTGCGCCAGGAAGGCGAAGCCGCCGGGCACATGCATGCCCCATACGATGAACGCGACGAGCACGTAGACGATCGCGATCAAATGCCAAAGCCCTGCGATCATGCGGCGCAACCGTGCCGCGCCGGAATCGCCGCCTTTGCCCGCGATCAACCGCGCCATGCGGCGCCGGCAGCCGAGAATGCCGGCGATCAGAATCGCGGCGACCGCGCCGCCCGCGATCCAGCGGATGGCTTCGATGATCAGCGGCGAGGCGTTCATGATTTCCGCCACGCGCGTCGCGGCGAAGCCAAGCCCGATCGCGACCAGGATGCGCTTGATCCAGAGATAGATACGGAACGCCGCGGAATCGTCGAGGGGGACGAGCCGCGATTCGGCCGCTTCGGGATTGAAGGCGAGACGGCCGATCGCGAGGCCGATCTGGATCGACGCGGTGACGAGAACCAGGGCGATCAGAATGTCGCGCAAGTTGGGCGAGGGGGCGAGGAACGCGATCGCGATATGCGCGACGGCGACGAGCGTGAGGGGAGCGACGATCTCCGCCGCGAATCGCAGCGTGCGCGACGTGGCCGCGCGCGAGACGAGGCGCGCCGCGATCCATGCCGCCAACGCGGCCAACACCACGATCGCCGCGACGCGTACGCCACTTTCCAGCGCTTGCGCGCGCAGGAACGGATCTTCGAATGTCGTGCGCAGCGCGGTGACGGCGCGCATCAGTGCTTCGAGAATTTGCGCCGGCGCGTCGGCGAATGCCGTCATGGTCGATGCCATGGGCCCTCCGTTCTTTCGCGATTGCGGTCTCCGCCTTCCGTCTAGAAACGGAATGCGCCCATTTGATGGCGAATTCCCGGCGCTCGCCTTGGGGAATATTCGCCGCCATACTCGGTAGAAATACGTAAGGGAGGATTCGATGGGTTTGTTGGACGGCAAGGTGGCGCTCGTGACCGGTGCGGGTTCGGGGATCGGCAGGGCGATCGCCTTGGCGCTGGCGGGCGAGGGGGCGGCACTCGCGCTGGCCGGAAGGCGCGAAGCCAATCTCGCGGAGACGACAGCCGCGATCGAATCCATCGGCGGCAAGGCGAAAATCTTTCCGCTCGACGTCGTCAAACACGACGATGCCGCCGCGACGGTGGCGAAGATCAAGGCGTCGCTTGGCGCGGTCGATATTCTGGTCAACAACGCGGGCCATTCCAGTCGCGTGCGCAATATCCAGTTCATGTCCGAGGCGGAGTGGCGCGCTATCGTCGATCTCAATCTCACCGCCGTGTTTTCGCTGACGCAGGCGGCGCTGCCGGACATGCTGGCCAAGAAGGCGGGCACGATCGTGACGATCGCGTCCTATTCCGGGCTCAACGGCACGCTGCTCGGCGGGGCGGCCTATAGCGCCGCCAAGGCGGGCGTGATCAATCTCATGGGGTTCGTCCACAACACGTTCCGCAACCAAGGGATACGCGCGACCGCCGTAGTGCCGGGCGAAGCGGATACGGCGATCATGGAGTTGCGCCCGCGCAAGCCGTCGGACGCGGAGCGCGCGACGATGCTGGCGCCCGAAGACGTTGCGCAAGCCGTGCGGCTCTGCGCGACGCTGCCTTCCCGCGCGATGATTCCGGAATTGCGGATCGTGCCGACCTATCAGCGCGATCTGTCGGGCGATCTGGAAGCCGCACGCTGGATCGGCGCGCCCGATCCGGCGAAACGCTGAAATCGGCTATGCTCGAATCATGACGGAACCCCAAGACGCCGCCGCGCGCCGCGCCATCCGCCCCGTGATCTGCTATCCGGTCGAAGGATTGGCGCCGCCCGATCTCGGCAAGCTCGATACGGGATTGGCGGGGGCCGCCGTCGCCGAAACGGTGATCGTCCCGCCGCGCGACGCACGCGCGTTCCGCGTACCGGCGGGCTGGTTTTTCCGCATCGTCAGCGTCGAAGGTCCGCAGGTCGGCGATCTGAATCTCTGGTCGGCGGCGGATCCGGCCGAGCGGTTTTTCAGCGGCAAGACGCGCGCGTTGCACGCCACGCATGTGACGCGCGGCCATCGCCTCTGGAGCACGCTGCCCTATCTGCGCCCGATGGCGACGATCGTCGCCGATAGCCTCGCCTGGTACGGGTTCGACGAACATGGCGGCGGCGTGCACGATGTGATCGGCACGCGCTGCGATCCCTATACCAACCGGCTGCTGTCGGGCGGCGACTACCACCATTGCTGCCATTCGAACCTGACGCGCGCTTTCGCGGCGATCAGCGGTCTGCCGGCGCAGCAGGCCGAGCTTCACGTTCACGACGTGCTGAACGTGTTCATGTGCACGGGCTTCACCAAGGACACGCATCAATATTTCATGAAGGCGAGCCCGGTGCGGCCCGGAGATTCCCTGACGTTCCTCGCGGAGATCGATCTGATCGGCGCGCTATCGGCGTGCCCCGGCGGGGATTGTTCGGCCGAGCATTCGAGCGATACGGCGCGCTGCTATCCGCTGCAAATCGAAATTTTGCGTCCGCGCGACGCGTTTTTGGCGGCGCATACGCCGCCGCCGATCAGCGCCTATCCACGCACGCACGGACTTTAGTTGCGGATATCCGTCCCGACCTTCTGGTGCGGCACGTCGATCAGCTTCCGCGTGCCGGCGGCGACGTCGTAGATATGGAATGAATCCATATTGCGGCCGTAGAGATGCAGCGAGACGCAAACCTCGCCATCCTCGGGCACGCCGGTCATGTGGATATGGTCGGGGTTCGGCACGAAGGTCGAGACCGAGCCCGGATCGAGCAGCACCACGCCGCCCCGGCGCAGCACGATCCCGTCATTGGTTTTGATTTCGCCGTCGCGCGGCATATAGGCGCGTTCCTGCAAATGGCCTTGCAGCACGCCGACCACGCCCCACGATCCGTGGTCGTGCACCGGCGTCCATTGGCCCGGCAGCCACACCAGCGCGAACAGCGAGATGTCGCCCTGCGGGCAGATATGGATCGCGTTGCGGTTATAATGTGCGGGGTCGCTGCGCATCTGATCTTGCGTCAGAACGCCCGTTCCTTCGCGCGCCAAGCGGCGCATCGCCGGGGCGATCGCCAGCACGCGATCGGCGCTGTCGGCATGGGCGGCGGCCTCACGCTCCGCAAGCGCGATGAAGTTGCTGATGGCGCTGTGCATGATCTTTCTTAGTAGATGAGGTCGTCCGCACCGCCGGCCCCGCCCTTCGACAGGACGATTTCGTCCTTCGCGGCGA